>OGMO01000026.1_pt1 | contig 135131 bp, 142 predicted proteins | sample 1573241 | NCBI WGS metagenome assembly OGMO01 (sample SAMEA2581896, study PRJEB24529) | metagenome | biome: Human gut stool | place: China | collected 2011 | reverse complement strand
TGTCCAGCACCGGCTGGCTGGTGACGATATGTTCCAGTTCTTCTATCGGATAGTGATGGAGCTTGAGCAGTTCGACGAGGTAGGTCGGTGTTCCAGTCTCAAACCAGTAGCTGCCGAACCGTCGGTTGGCAAAGGTATTCAGCAGGCTGAACGGATTGTACATACCGATGGCATTTTCCGTGAAATGATACCCGTCGTAGTTTGTTTTCAGTTCTGCACAAGCTTCTTCATAGCTCATGCCTGTAGCTGCGGCTAATTCGTGAATATCCTCTTCAAAATAGGTATAAATTTCTTTCTCACTGATACCACAGATTTCGGCATACTGGTCAATCATGGAAATGTCACGCAGGTTGTTCAAATCGCTGAACACGCTGACCTTGCCGAACTTGGTCACTCCCGTGAGCAGAGCAAAGCGGATGCACCCGTCCATGGATTTCAAAGCTCCGTAGAAGGCTTTCAGGGTACCGCGGTATTCGTTCTGCAAGGCTTCATTGCCGATGGCCTGTAGCATGGGCTTGTCATATTCGTCGATGAGAATCACCACGCGGCGGCCTGTCTGCTCGCAGGCACGGCGGATGATCCCCTGAAAACGCCGGGCCACACCGATTTCACTGGAAGATGCTCCATAAAGTACTTCCCAATTCTGTACGTTTTCCTCCAACACGTTGGTCAGTGATTCCGGCGTATCGTATTTCTGCGTATTCAAATCCAGGTGTAGTACCGGATATACCGTCCAGTCCTTCTCCAGTTTCTCCAGTGCCAGTCCCTTGAAAAGCTCTTTCTTTCCCTGTGCGTAGGCTTCAAGGGTTGACAACAGCAGGCTTTTTCCGAAGCGTCGCGGACGGCTCAGAAAATAGTATTTATTTGTATTAAACAATTCATATATCTGTGCAGTTTTGTCCACATACACATAACCATCATGTATCAGACCTTCAAAGTTCTGTACTCCTACCGGATATAGCTTGCTCATAACCACTGGATTTAGATTCTACTGCGAATGTAGTAATTTTCAGCGAACATTCAAACAGACAAAGAATAGGAATCTGAAAATTAGATGGATAATCACTCGTCCTTTACAGTCATAATTACTATCTTTGTACAGAGTCATATTGCGACTTCGATTCAATAACTATTCAGAAAACCGAGCAATGGAAGTACACAGAATAATAAACAACATTTTTAAGGTTCTTCTTAATCTACTGCTCTTCATGATGGCTGGGGTAACAATCATGAATGTATTTATGAGCAACTGCACGACAGGAGAAATCTGCTATCAGCTACTAATAGCCATTCTATGTATCGCAACGATTTTCTGCAAGAAATACAGATATATCGGTTTGTCCATCATCTTGGTATTGATGTTTATTGCTTATCTTGTCACTAAATAATAACCGTAATGGGAACATTAGGATGCATCCACGACATGATGCGGAGGGACAAAGAAAACAGGGAACTCCGTCAACGCGACCGGGAGCGTATGAAGGAAACGCGCCGGCGAATGACCGAATGCAGGCACACGGAGCTTCCTCCTACTCTTTCCGTGGAAAAGCTGGAGGAGATAAAGAAACAGACACAAGAGAAAGAACAAGCCGATCAAAGCCGTGCCTTCAGAATCAAACTGATTATAGGGGTGGTCATACTTGTCCTTCTGCTGTTATGCGGATTCTTGCTCTGAAGCTTCGTACACGTGTTTTTCAAATCTGCCTAACACAAAAGTTTTTTCAGGCTTTCAGCCGAAGCGTAAAGCAACTACCCTTACCTATCTCGCTTTCCACGGTCAACGTACCGCCATGTGCTTCTACAAAATCGCGTGAGATGGAAAGTCCAAGTCCGCTGCCCTGCACCTTAGTACCCGGCACACGGAAATAATGTTCAAAAATGCTGTTGTGATAGCGCGGGTCAATACCCTTTCCGAAATCGCGTACATACATCTCAATTTCCTTGTTTCCATTCACCTGTCGTGCGCCAATGATAACCCGGCTGTTTTCTGAAGAATAACGAATGGCATTGCTCAGCAAGTTGGTCAGCACCCATGCAATCTTTTCACTGTCTACAAAGAGTTTTCCAATCTTGTCTTCCGGATATTCCACCTCAATCTGAATACCAAACTTCTCTGCCTGCACCCGATTAGCCTTGATAGCATATTCTATCAGTTCAATTGGCTTGGTTATCTTCGGTTTCAGTTGCAGTTTACCGCTTTCCACCTGTGTCATGTTCAGTAATTCACCCGTAATGCTCAGCAAACGTTCGCTGTTTTCCCTGATACTGTTCGAAAGCTCCTCCTGCTCCGGATTCAGATGTCCCACACGTTTGTCTTCCAGCAATTGCAGACTCATCATGATGGCGGAAATCGGTGTTTTCAGTTCATGCGAGATAGTAGAGATAAACGTGGTTTTTGCCGTATCCAGTTCTTGAAACTCTGTGATGTTTTTCAACAGCACCACATTGCCCCTCTTCTCCATTGTCACCCCATCTTTTCCCGGCATCGTGATGTCCATGTACTTCACCTGAAAATAACTTTCCTTATTGTCGGCATAGATTTTCAGCGGCTCTTTCTTCACCTTTCCACCCTCTTCTATCAACCCTCTTACCAGACGGCGCAGCAAGTCGTTGCTCATGGCTATTTCCTGAGCCGACTTCCGGATGACATTTTCCCGCTTCAGGTTCAGCACATTCAGTGCCTCATGATTGATAAAAAGGATATTCATTTCATTGTCCAGTCCGATAATAGGTTCGTTAATGGAATTGATGATAGTTTCCATGTAGCGTTTGGAAGCCATCAGGTCGGACAAGGTACTGTTATGATACTCGTTCAGTCGTCTGGCCATCCGGTTAAAGTTCTTCGAAACTTCCACCAGTTCTTCGCCTCCTTTCAAATTCAGAGTCACATCGTAATTATGGTTGGCTATTTCCAGAATGCCATCGGCCAGCTGTTTGATTGGCGAGTTAATAGATGCAGGCAACTTGATGAGCATACCGATACCTATCAAGATGCAAATGCCTCCGATTACCGTAATCCATATCAAGGCCCGGTTCAATCCCGGACCGGCAGCCGGGCTATCCGGTTCCGTAGCCGTCAGAATCTGCAGATTAGCCACAGAGAGTGCTACCAGCAGCACAATCATAGATACCAGCACGCCTATCGTAAGCGCGATTTTTGCTTTAATATTCATACCATTCATTTTCATTGAATTTTATGCAATTATAATCAAATCTATTTTCATCTCGGCCAAAGCCTGCAAAAACTTTTTGTATTTCCCTATCTGAAAGATGGTCTGAGGCATTTTAAAGGCAGGATGCCCCATACAGATGGTCGTAATCTGTTTTTCTCTGCAGGTTTCTATGATGGCTTCAGTTATACTCTCCGAAAATACTTGCAGCACGTCTCCCCCCAGTTCCGTCACCAGTTTGAAGTGATTCAGCAGGTAGCGTTGTGAAGCCAGACTGATACGCTCTGTACTCTCACGGGGAGTCTGCACATAAAGTACCGTAAAAGACGTGCTGTAGCGGGAAGCCAGACGGTAAGCCTTGCGGATAATGTGACGCGGAGTATGTTCATTGCTGCTGATACATGCCAGAATACGCTCCCGCCGGGCCGGCTGTGACACTACCGGAAGCACTTCGCTTTCCACTTTTTTCTCCACGCGGAAAGCCACTTCCTTCAAGGCCAGTTCACGAAGTTGCAGAATATTCTCGGTCTTGAAAAAGTGGTGCAGGGCCGTCTGAATTTTCTCCGGACGATATATCTTTCCCGATTTGAGCCGCGCAATCAGTTCCTCGGCCGTGAGGTCAATGTTGACCACCTCATCGGCTTCCTGCAGTACACTGTCGGGCACCCGTTCCTTGACTTCGATGCCGGCAATTTCCTTTACTTCATCGTTCAGGCTCTCAATATGCTGAATGTTAATGGCCGACACCACATTGATGCCCGCATCCAGCAGTTCCATCACATCTTGCCAGCGTTTTTTATTGCGGCATCCTTCCACATTCGTATGGGCCAGTTCATCTACCACAACCAGTTCCGGATGAAGCTGAAGAATCGTCTCCAGATCCATTTCCTCCAGTTCCTTTCCTTTGTAGAAAATCTTCTTGCGAGGAATTACCGGCAATCCTTCCAACTGCGCCTCTGTGCCGGCACGCCCGTGAGTTTCCACATATCCTATCTGTACGTCAATGCCATTGTCCATCATCTCGTGTGCTTCCTGCAACATCCGGTAGGTTTTTCCCACACCGGCTATCATGCCAATGTATACCTTGAATTTACCACGGCGAGAACGACGGATTAAATCCAGAAAATGTGGTACGTTATGCTCTCTTTCTTCCATTTTTCGTCAAACTTTTATACAATATAATTCCCAGCCTCATAACCTGTCTATCAATTATCTTCCCAGAATCCACGATAGAACAACAGCAGAATACCAAAAATCTCCAGACGACCGATAAACATCAGTACTGACAATATCCATTTGGCCGCATCGGGTAAGGCAGCCCATGAGAACACGGGACCAAAAGCGCCCAACCCCGGACCTACGTTACCAATAGCCGACACAACCGTACTCATTGCTTCCGTCAGTCCCACTCCAAAGCACATCAGCAGCGTCCATCCCACAAAAATGCAAACCAGATACGTGGCAAAGAAAGTATATACCGTGGCCGATACCTGCGAGGATATTGCTTCTTTATTGACACGCACCGGCAATACGGCACGCGGATGAAGCATCTGCTTGAACTGGTTACGGATGTTCTGGGCAATGATGAGCAAACGCAGATTCTTGACTCCTCCGCTTGTGGAACCCGTACAACCTCCCGACAGCATGGCAAACAGGAGCAGCATCCAGGTGAACTGAGGCCACAGGTTGTAGTCATCCGTTGCAAACCCGCAAGAGGTATGTACAGTAGCTACCTGAAAAAGCGCTTTGCGGAATGCAGTTTCCAGGTCATAATAATCTGTCACAAACAAGGCTATGGTAATGATTCCCGTCAGTATGCCCACTGATTTGAGGAACCAGTGCAGCTCTCTATCCCTCAACAGGTTTTGATACTTTCCCTTTAGCGCCATATAATACAACGAGAAATTTACACCGGAAAGAATCATGAAAATAGAAATCACATATTCAATAAACGGAGAATGCCAGTAAGACACACTATCCTGCTTGGTAGAGAATCCGCCGGTAGCCGTGGTGGCAAAAGAGTGGCATATTGCATCAAACAGGTTCATCCCTCCACACATCAGCAGAATCGTTTCCACCAGCGTCAGGCCTATATAAATCAGCCACAGATAACGGGCCATAATCTTCGCTTTGGGATGAATCTTGTCATGCGTCACGCCGGTAGCCTCCGAAAGGAAAAGCTGCTGGCTGCTACCACTGAAAAGTGGAAGCAACGCGATGGTAAACAACACAATACCCAGTCCTCCAATCCACTGCGTCAGGCTGCGCCAGAACAGCAACCCATAGGGTAATGACTCGATGTCGTCCAGGATGGTCGCTCCTGTAGTGGTGAAACCAGACATGGTCTCAAAAAAAGCATCTGCCACAGAAGGAATGTATCCGCTAAAGTAAAAAGGCAACATCCCCAATGCCGTAAACAACAGCCACGACACACTGACAATGCAGTACCCGTCGCGGCGACTAATCAGGTTATCGGTTCGTTTGCCCACCAGCACCATACTTCCTCCAAGAGCAATATTGATACCCATGGTTTGTACAAAATAAATATAATCAGGTTCTTCATACAAAAGTGAAACCCCGGCACACAAAGCAAACAGTCCAGCTTCGACCAATACCAGCACTCCCAAAATATAAATAATAAGCCGGGTATTTATTAGTCCCTGTTTCCGGCCTTTGCTACGAGGGGCATCGCATTCAAAAATATTATCCATAACCTTTCTTGTTTTTTCCCTTGAACAGACAAATGTCATGCCGTGAAATCAGCCAAAATCATAATCCTATAAGAATCAGGAAAATAACTTCGCACAAAGAGAAAACGCTCTCCAAGCGACCTTCTCATTTTGAGAACAAACCATCTCATTTCGATAGAGCCCATATCAAAATCCCCCGAATAAAAATCCCCGACACTCCATGTCCGGAATGTCAAGGATACGAACGGACTCATCCGTTTATTTCACCGTGGGGTTTGCTTCCTCCAAAGCCACATTCAGTTTCAATACATTGACTTTTTCTGTTCCAAACAAGCCGAGGAATGGTTTCTCAACCATCTTGTCGACAAGCGCCTTCACGGTCTCCTCATTCATGCCACGTGCTTCGGCCACGCGCTTCACCTGCACGTATGCACAAGCTGGTGTAATGTGCGGATCTAAGCCGGAACCGCTGGCAGTTACCATCTCGGCCGGCACATCCTTACGCTCCAGATAAGGATGATGTACCAAGAAAGAATCTACCCGTGCCTCCACTTCTGCCAGATATGCTTCGTTGGTAGGTCCTTTATTGGAGCCAGCTGACGAATCTGCCTTATAATCGGCAGCCGAAGGGCGCCCCCAGAAATAAATATCCTTGGTAAAGGCCTGGCCCACATTGGCCGCGCCTACTACTTTCCCGTTCAGGGTAATCGTTTCTGCGTTTCCTTTTCCCGGGCCGAAGAACTGCCCGAAAACCCATAGTATCAGCACATAACATACAGAGAAAAGAATACAGAATGCAATGGTAATGCGAATTGATTTTATAAAGTTTTTCATAACTGTCCGTTTTATTAGAAAAATAATCCTACAAATAAGTCAATTAGTTTAATTCCGATGAAAGGCGCGATAAGCCCCCCCACTCCATAAATCAGCAGGTTGCGGCGCAGCAAGGCACTCGCGCCAATCGGTTTATAAGCCACTCCCTTCAGAGCCAGCGGAATCAGAATCGGAATGATGAGGGCGTTGAATATAATAGCAGAAAGGATGGCACTTTCAGGACTGTGCAGCCCCATGATATTCAGTGGAGCCAGCTGTGGAACGGTCACCATGAACAAAGCCGGGATGATGGCAAAATATTTGGCCACGTCGTTGGCGATAGAGAAGGTAGTAAGTGTGCCACGAGTCATCAGCAACTGCTTGCCGATTTCCACAATTTCAATCAGCTTGGTAGGGTCATTGTCCAAATCGACCATGTTGCCGGCTTCTTTGGCAGCCTGCGTGCCGCTGTTCATGGCCACACCCACATTGGCCTGTGCCAGTGCCGGCGCATCGTTCGTGCCGTCGCCCATCATAGCTACCAGCTTACCGGCAGCCTGCTCCTTCTTGATGTAGTTCATCTTGTCTTCCGGTTTGGCCTCAGCAATGAAATCGTCCACTCCGGCTTTTTCGGCAATATACTTTGCAGTCAGCGGGTTATCACCGGTCACCATTACCGTTTTCACCCCCATCTTGCGCAGGCGTTCGAAGCGTTCTTCAATGCCCGGCTTGATGATGTCCTGCAATTCTATGACACCGGCAATCTGCCCGTTGATACTGACCACCAAAGGGGTTCCGCCATTGCCAGAAATCTTCCGGATGATATCTTCCGTCTCTTCCGGAAATTCATTACCGGCCTCCAGTGCTATGCGACGAATGGCATCGAAGGCACCTTTGCGGATTTCGGTTCCATCTTTCAGGTCGATACCAGAACATTTGGTTTCGGCGGTAAACTGAATCATGCGGGCTCCTTCGGTAGGCAACGTACGCATACGTACTCCCAGTTCACGTCCCAGTTCGATAATGGATTTTCCTTCAGGGGTATCATCGGAAACAGAAGAAAGCAGACAAGCTTCTACGAACGCATGCTTATCCAGACCTGCCACCGGATAGAAGGCAGTAGCCTTACGATTGCCGATGGTGATGGTACCGGTTTTATCGAGCAGCAATGTATCTACGTCGCCGGCCGTTTCTACCGCTTTACCCGACTTGGTGATTACATTGGCACGCAGAGCACGATCCATCCCGGCAATACCGATGGCCGACAGCAACCCTCCGATGGTAGTTGGAATCAGACACACAAATAAAGAAAGGAAAGCAGCAATCGTAATCACGGTGTGAGAATAGTCGGCCATCGGCTTCAGTGTAATGCACACAATCAGGAATACCAGCGTAAATACAGCCAGCAATATGGTCAGGGCTATTTCATTCGGTGTTTTCTGACGGCTTGCTCCTTCTACCAGCGCAATCATCTTGTCCAGAAAACTTTCGCCCGGCTGTGTAGTCACGGTCACTTTGATACGGTCTGACAACACTTTGGTACCTCCGGTAACGGAGCTCTTGTCGCCTCCGGCTTCGCGGATAACCGGAGCAGACTCACCGGTAATGGCACTCTCATCAATGGAAGCCAGTCCCTCGATAATCTCACCGTCTGCCGGAATCACATCGCCCGCCTCACATTCAAAAACATCTCCTTTCTTCAACTGCGAACTGCTCACGGTCTTTACCTTACCGTCGACAATCAGTTTGGCCGGAGTTTCCTCACGGGTTTTTCGCAGACTGTCGGCCTGCGCCTTACCACGAGCTTCGGCTATGGCTTCAGCAAAATTGGCAAACAGCAAAGTGAGAAACAGAATGACAAACACCCAGAGATTGTATACAAATGAACCTTGTGAGGTATGAGTGGCCGAATAGAGTGTAACAACCAGCATGATTAAGGTAGCAACTTCTACCGTAAACATGATGGGATTCTTCACCATGATTCTGGGATTCAGCTTGACGAACGACTGCTTCAAGCTTTCCATGACTTGTTCCCTCTGAAACAGGGAAGTATGATTCTTATTTTTCATATCTTTTTTCTTTCGTTGTTATCGTATCTTCTTCAATGATACGTTTCAGTATTTTTCTCTTATAAACTAAAGTGTTCTGCAATTGTACTCAAGGCATGTGCCGGAAAGAATGACAAGGCGGCTACTATGAAAATCACTGCAAATGTCATGACACCGAAAGTCACGGTATCTGTTTTCAGTGTGCCGGCACTTTCCGGAATGTATGTCTTCTGCGCCAGCAAACCGGCGATGGCTACCTGACCCACAATCGGAATGAAGCGGCTCAGGATAAGCACGATGCCACAAGAGATGTTCCAGAACCAGGTATTGTCGCCCAGACCTTCAAAGCCAGAACCGTTATTAGCTGCCACTGAAGTAAATTCATACAGCATTTCGCTCAGGCCATGGAATCCGGGATTGTTCAGCCATCCCCCTTCGCTTTCCACCCATTCAGGTGCATGTACATACAGGTAAGCAGCCAGTGCCGTACCCACCAGAATCACAAACGGATGAAGAAGGGCCACCATGGAAGCCACTTTCATTTCACGGGCTTCTACCTTATGGCAGAGGAATTCAGGCGTACGCCCTACCATCAGGCCACTGATGAACACTGCGATGATGATAAAGGTGAAATAGTTCATCCAACCTACGCCTACCCCGCCAAACCACGTGTTAATCTGCATATTCAGCATTTCAATCATACCGGAAACCGGCATGGTAGAATCATGCATGCCATTTACCGAGCCGTTGGAAGTCACCGTGGTTGTTACACTCCACAAACCGGTGGCTCCAGCCCCCAGACGTACTTCCTTGCCTTCCATGGCTCCGTTATCCTGCGCTATGCCCATGGCCTCCATACGCGGATTACCTTTCATCTCTGCAGGCACGTTAACACATACTCCGATAAGGAATGCGGCCAGCATGACACAATAAATGCTGTATCCCAGTTTCCTGCGCTTCACATAGAAACCAAAAGCAAATACCATGGCCATCGGCAGAAGCAGGATGGAGCAGCATTCCACCATATTAGAAAGATATGTAGGGTTTTCCAGCGGATGCGAAGAGTTCACCCCATAATATCCGCCTCCGTTCGTACCCAGCTGCTTAATAGGAATGATAGCGGCAGCAGGCCCCTGCGACACATGCTGTGTAACCCCTTCGAGCGTCGTTATCTCCATCTTTCCGTCGAATCCCATCGGAGTGCCTTGCGTTATCAGTATAAAGCCCACTACCAGTGAAAGCGGCAGCAAGATACGTGTACAGCTCAGCACAAGGTAATTCCAGAAGTTTCCGATAGTTTTGGTCGTCTTTTCACCCAGCGCTTTCATAATGCCTGCCATGGCCGCCATACCGGTGGCAGCTGTAATAAACTGAAAAAGCATAATGACAAACAACTGCGTGAAATAAGTCAGGTTGCTTTCTCCGCTATAATGCTGCTCGTTACAGTTCACCATGAAAGAGATGCAGGTGTTGAAAGCCTGATGCACCGTCTGTCCGCCATTTCCATCTGGATTAAGCGGAAGACTGCCCTGAATCACCAGCAGTATCATACCCCAGATAAACCAGAACAGGTTCACCACCAGCAAAGCTTTCAAGAACTGCTTCCAGTTCATTTCTTCTTGCGGATGGATACCTGAGAATCGGAAAATCAGGTTTTCTACCGGCTGCATGAAATCCGACCAGACTTTTTCACCCTTATACACTCTCGCCATATATTTTCCAAGCGGATAGCTTAGCACTATCATCAGAACAATTTGCGCTACAACACCTAAAATTTCTGTATTCATAATACCCAGAATTAATCAATATCTACTTTATCAGAATTTCTCCGGCTTCACAAGCACATACATCAAATAGCCGAACATGATGACACTCACAATAAATAATGCGGTATACATAAAAGTTTCTCCTTTCAAATTCGTTCAAACCAGTCAATACATTTATAAAACAACCAGAAGCAGGCGAGGCTGCCTAACAAACAGATTAAAAATCCCACTGTAAATAGTTCCATAGTTTTTTCTTTTTTTCGATAAACAATCAGTTAAATTCACGGCATACGTAGGGCAAATGGTATGCCACAATTTAAAGGAGATTCATAATCAACTGATAATCTAATTGTTATAAAAATAGTAAAAGAAAAAGGCACAAAAAAAGCCTTCTCAAATTGAGAAGGCTCACTATTATTTTGAAATATCAAAATGATAAAAACATTCCTATACGGAAATATGATAAGCTTCTATTTTACGGTAAAGCGTGGCCAGGCCGATTTTCAGCAGACGCGCCGCTTCTGTTTTGTTTCCCCTGGTATATTGCAGCACTTTCGTGATATGTTTCTGTTCAATCACTGCCAATTCAAACTCTTCCTTACCCTGCTCTTCGTCCATTCCGGCACATTGCAAGTCAATCGGCAAGTCCTGCACGGTCACTTCTTCATCGCAGACAATGGCACTGCGCTCCATCACGTTCTTCAGTTCGCGGATATTCCCCCGCCACTCAGCTCCTTTCAGTATGTCCACCACCTCGGAAGTCATCCCCTTGATTTCTTTCTTCAACTTTGTAGAGAAGCGTTTCAGAAAAGTCTCTGCCAGCATTTCAATATCTTCTTTCCGCTCACGCAACGGAGGCAGATGAATCTGGAACACCGACAAGCGGAAATAAAGGTCCTCACGAAAATGCCCGTTCTCAATTTCCTTTTTCAAATCGCGGTTGGTGGCCGAGATGATGCGTACATCCACCTTCGTTGGCTTGGTATCTCCCACCTTAATATATTCTCCGGTTTCGAGCACACGCAGCAAACGCGCCTGAAGGTCGAAAGCCATTTCACCGATTTCATCCAGAAAAACCGTACCGTGATTTGCCACTTCAAACAGGCCGGGCTTGTCTTTCATGGCTCCGGTAAAGGCTCCGGCCTTGTAACCAAAGAGCTCACTCTCCAGCAAGTCTTTGCTGAAAGCCGAACAGTTGATAGCCATAATAGGATACTGACTGCGAGGGCTCGCGTAATGGATAGCGTGGGAGAACACTTCCTTTCCGGTACCGGTTTCACCCGTGAGCAGCACCGGTACATCCGTATCGGCCACTTTCCGGGCCAGTGCAACCGCCTGCTTCAGTCCGTTGGAACTTCCGATAATCGAATCAAACGAATAGGATACGGGAGGAGCGACCTTTCCTTTCTTTTTCTCTACCTCATCCACCGCACGACTGATTGTCGGAATAATCTTGCGGTTGTCATCTCCCTTGGTTATGTAATCAAATGCCCCGTTCTTAATGGCCTGCACCCCATCCGGAATATTGCCGTGAGCAGTAAGCAGAATCACCTCCGCTTCCGGACGATGTTTTTTTATCTCCCGAATGAAATCTACTCCGTTTCCATCGGGGAGAAACACGTCACAAAGCACCACATCAAACGGTTGTGCTTTCAGCAGTTTCAATGCACTCTGGCAGTCACTCGCTTTCCACACCTTGTAGCCTTCCAGCTCAATCATGCGCGCCAGCAGGTTGCGGATGGGATCTTCATCATCAATCACTAAAATCTGGATCATATCAGTACAAATAAATCAGGAGGAGCCGAAAAATAAGCCCTCACCTATTAAATTATTGCAAAAATACGAAAATATCGACATCCGGTCCAAACATTCACGTTTTAGAGTGATAGATGTCCGAACTTTTGCAGAAGTAAGCCGTAATTTGTTGAATGATAAAAAATGAGACATACATTTTTTAATAGCCCATAAATCATTAATTATCAAATACATAAAAAGCATTTATAATCTCTTTTCAAGATACCTTGACGTTTTAAGCAGAACACCGAAGCGTTTTGCATGAAACACCAAGGCATTTCAGATAAAACGCTCCGGCATTTCACTTAAAATGTCAAAGCGCTTCAGTCCCCTCAAAAATAAATATTCACAGGCATTAGGAATATTACAAAGACGTTACTAACTTTGCGCCACAATTTGTGTAACCGCATGAAGTTAATATTGATAACAACCCCTACTTATTTTGTAGAGGAAGACAAGATCATTACTACTCTGTTCGACGAGGGACTGGACATACTCCATCTGCGTAAACCCGACACGGCTCCGGTTTATGCGGAGCGTTTGCTAACCCTCATTCCCGAGAAATACCACAAGCGTATTGTCGTACACGACCATTTTTATTTAAAAGAAGAATACAAGCTTAAGGGCATTCACCTGAGCCATCGCAATCCGCTGATTCCGGACAATTATACCGGACACGTAAGTGCATCCTGCCATACCTTCGACGAGGTGATGGCCGATAAGAAAATGTGCGACTACGTATTCCTCAGCCCGATATTCGACAGCATTTCCAAAGAAGGCTATGCATCGGCCTTCACATCGGAATCCATCCGTGAAGCTGCCGAGAAAGGCATTATCGACAAACGAGTCATTGCCCTGGGAGGTGTAGACGAGAACAACCTGCTTCAGGTGAAGGATTTCGGCTTCGGGGGAGCCGCTATCTTAGGAGGGCTCTGGAACAAGTTTGACCCCGCTTCAGACTACAATTATCAAGAACTTATCGCTCATTTCAGAAAATTGAAGCGACTGGCCGACTGAGTCATTCGCTAAAATTCTGCCGGAAACGTTTGTCCGGCTTAAAGAAATGGCGTACTTTTGCAGAAAATAAGGCAATATTATCTATTTTTACAATGAGCGCAACATCACCTTTTAAGGTATTCTCTGGTACAAACTCGAGATACCTTGCAGAAAAAATCTGTAACAGCCTGGGCTGTGAACTTGGTAACATGAACATTACTCATTTCGCAGACGGCGAATTTGCAGTTTCCTATGAAGAATCAATCCGTGGACAGCATGTATTCCTGGTACAGTCCACTTTCCCTAACTCAGACAACCTGATGGAACTCCTCCTGATGATTGACGCTGCCAAGCGTGCATCAGCCAAGAGTATCATTGCCGTAGTTCCTTACTTCGGATGGGCTCGCCAGGACCGCAAGGACAAACCGCGTGTGTCTATCGGTGCGAAACTGGTAGCCGACTTGCTGAGCGTAGCAGGTATCGACCGTCTGATTACCATGGACCTTCACGCTGACCAGATTCAGGGATTCTTTGATATTCCGGTTGACCACTTGTATGCGTCTACCATCTTCGCTCCTTACATCCAGTCACTGAACCTGGAAGACCTGGTTATCGCTACTCCTGACGTGGGTGGTTCAAAACGTGCCAGCACATACGCTAAATACCTGGATGTGCCTTTGGTATTGTGCCACAAGACACGCGAAAAAGCAAACGTAGTAGCTTCCATGCAGATTATCGGTGACGTAAAAGACAAGAACGTAATTCTGATTGACGACATGGTGGATACAGCTGGTACCATCACCAAGGCTGCCGACATCATGAAAGAAGCAGGTGCACGCTCTGTACGCGCTATCGCTTCTCACTGTGTAATGTCTGGCCTGGCTTCTGAACGTGTACAGAACTCTCAGCTGGAAGAAATTGTATTCACTGACAGTATTCCTTACTCACAGCGCTGCGCTAAGGTAAAACAGTTGTCTATCGCCGACATGTTTGCTGAAACTATCCGCCGCGTGATGTCGAACGAATCTATCAGTTCACAGTACGTAATCTAAAAAACAGTACCGGGCATTTTCCGTAAAGGAAGGGTCCCGTCACCATAAAGGATTTGCAGTCCGGTTTCTCATCGGCTTGCAAATCCTTTTCCTTTGTCCTATTCATTCATCACTTGATTCCCGTTTACCCATGAAAATTCTCTGGCTCGACCTGAACAGCTCGTACGCTCACGCCTCACTGGCCCTTCCGGCCTTGCACGCACAAGTCATGCACGACCCGTCCCTGGAATGGGGAGTGGTGTCGGCTACTATCAACGAAAATCCGGGCATGACAGCTGGAGAAGTCGTACGTCAGGCACCGGATATTCTGGCAGCTACCTGCTGGCTGTTCAACCACGAAGTGCTCATGCACGTCATCAGTCGGGTGAAAGCCATGCTGCCCCGTTGCGTGGTGGCACTGGGCGGTCCGGAGTTCCTGGGACACAACGAAGACTTCCTGCGCACCAACCGCTTTGTAGACTGTGTGTTCCGTGGAGAAGGTGAAGAGACTTTTCCGCAATGGCTCGCCTGCTGGCAGCAACCGAAGGAATGGACCCGCATCACGGGACTCTGCTTTCTGGATGCGGAAGGACAATATCATGACAACGGACTTTCACGTGTAATGGCTTTCGACAAGCTGGTGAATCCCGAACAAAGTCCGTTCTTCAACTGGAGCAAGCCGTTCGTGCAACTGGAAACTACCCGCGGCTGTTTCAACACCTGCGCATTCTGTGTGAGCGGAGGAGAAAAGCCAGTCCGTACGCTTTCCGTCGAGGCTATCCGCGAACGTGTCCGATTGATTCACGAGAAAGGCATCCGTAACATCCGGGTACTCGACCGTACATTCAACTACCAGAGCCACCGGGCCAAAGCCCTGTTCGACCTCTTCCGTGAGTTCCCCGACATGCGTTTCCACCTGGAAATCCATCCGGCTTTGCTTTCGGAAGAACTGAAAAAGGAACTGGCTTCCATGCCTAAGGGACTGCTTCACCTGGAAGCAGGTATCCAAAGCCTGCACGAAGAAGTGCTTACCGTCAGCCGGAGAGCCGGCAAACTGGCCGATGCACTGGAGGGTCTGCGTTACCTCTGCGCACTGGACAACATGGAAACGCACGCCGATTTGATTGCAGGACTGCCGCTGTATCACCTTTCACAGATTTTCGACGACGTACGCACGCTGGCCGAATACCGTGCGGGAGAAATCCAGCTGGAATCTCTGAAACTGCTGCCGGGTACGGAGATGCGGCGCCGGGCCGAAGAGCTTGGCATCTGCTATTCTCCCCTTCCCCCTTACGAAGTGCTCCAGACCCGTGAAATCACCCCCGACGAATTACAGACAGCCCGCCAGCTATCGCGTCTGCTCGACGGATTCTACAACGCACCGGCCTGGCAGGAAATCACCCGCCGTCTGATTGTGGAAGAGCCCGGCTTTCTGACACGTTTCCTGGATCACCTGATTCAAATCGGGGTCATCGACCAGCCCATGGGACTGGAGCGACGGGGTATCCTGCTCTACCATTTCTGCAAGGAGCACTACCCTCATTTCCTGACCGCCATGAGCCGGGCATGGATTGAAGCCGGCATGTCACTCAAGAAGGAGCCGGCCGAACGGGTACGCACAAAGCACGTCACTCCGCCCGAAGCGTGGACGGTGTGCACGGGTACGTACCACGAAAACCTCCGCCTGTGCAAGCTTCCTGCTCCCGAAGAAGGCCGCTGCTACTGGTACGGCTTCGAGACCGAAAGCCAGCAACTACGCCCCGTGTTTGCTGCTGTAAGTCAGGAATAAGCCTCCCGTTCCATCAAACAAGCACCATCATCTTTCATCCAGCCAGTACTGCCAAGGGAGTACTGCAGTACTTTCAGGGAAGTACTCAAGTACTGCCTAAGAAGTACTGAAGTACTGACAGGGAAGTACTGGAACCTGCTCTTTCCTCCCTGAAAAGCACTCCGCAAGAGGGGGAAAATCGCTTCGGAACATTAGGAAAATTGGCGGGCAAATTATAACTTTGCCCGAATTTTCAACTAGACTATGTATATATTCCGATCGATTCACGAAATTATCAATACCATTGCGGCGGCCAGGGGACTGCTCACGGAAATGTTCGAGAAACGAAAGACGCTGAGTTTCCGCTATTCCGACGCACTGGCACTGCTCAAGGACGATGAAAACCGGTTGAAACTGCTCATAGAGAAAGAAGTCATCCGCCAGAACGGCAACTTCGTGGAACTGGATGCCCGCTTCCTCGACTTTTTCGAACTGCTCCTCGAAGCGAACGAGGAAATCAACACGGCCATCATCGACGAGAACATTGCCTTCCTGCACGAACTGATGGACTACTACGAGAAGGAGCAGATTGCCTCGCGCAAGGAGAGCTATGTGCGCAACATCAAGATTACCTTCCAGAAGATTGCACGTACCACCATCCGCAACATCATGAACCTGCAAAGCAGCATCGACAATGCGTTCAAGCACGAACCGACTTACCAGATAAAGATTGCCAAACTGGAAAACCTAGACAAGAAGCGGATTCACATCCAGCAGCTGATTGATACTACCGAAAACCTCATCCTGCACGAGGAGCGACGGTTTTTCCAGCAGGCTACCGACGAGGAACTGAACCGCATCCTGCTGGAACTGCGTAGCGAACTCCAGCTCTCGGCCCACAGCCTCATCCGTGCCCAGCAGGACATCATCAACTACCTGAACCAGATTAAGAGCCAGGTGATTCTGGTAGAGAAAATCCGGAAGGTGAAGTACCTGCAAGACCAGTTTGAGCTGCGTTCGCGAAGCAACCTCTCGGAAGTGCTTGAAAGAGAACATTCCGTACTGGTGGAAGGCAGCGTGCCGTCTTCGTTCAAGCTGTCACTGCCCTACCTGAGTACCGACGAGGCACGTCCTGTCATCCTGAAAGTGCTGCGCAACCTGCAGTACCGCGAGATTATCCGCAGCAACGAGGCGGGCGCCTTCAGCGAGGAGGACATGGAATCGCAGGCCATGTACCAGGAGGTCATCGACCTGGAGGAAACCCTGAGCGACTACATCCAGGCGCAGGCACAGGCCCGCTGGAACGATGCGTCGGCTCCGGAAGAAGACCTCTTCCACTACCTGATGCACTACACCTTCGCCCGCGAAGTGGACGAGCAGGAACGCACCACCTTATTCTGCCAGATGGTGTCGCTCTACGAAAACCGTCTCCGCATCAGCGAGGCATTCGGCTTGTATCACCAGTACGAATATGCCAAGGTGTATCCAGCCAACTCGTAACCCATTCATCCCTATACATTTGACTTATGGAACTGAACATACATATACCTGACAATACTGCGGCCTTGTTCGACTGCCTCCAGAAGGGACAGTTCATCAGTTCGAACAGCTGCAACGAAACCGTACGCGACATGTACGACCAGATAGACGACCACTTCGAAGCGCTCTCGGTCTACTTCGCCCAAATCGGCTACACCCTGGAACGGGGCAACGAATACTTTTACTTCTCGCGCGTGGAACCGCGTACCACACTGGAACAGAAAATCATGCGTGCCTACTACTGGATTGACGTGCTCGACCTGTTCAAGACCTACGACGAGACTTTCGGTGCAGGTTTCCGCTTCCAGCCCGAACAGATTCTGGTGGAGGCCAACATCAACGTGATGCTGCAAAACAAGCTCGACGGGCTGCGCAAGCATTTCTCCGACAAGGACGTGCGCAAGGACGTGCTCGACAACCTGATTCGCCAGCTCACCAAGGAGTCTTTTCTGGAGCTGGAGAACGAGAAGACCAACACCTACAAGGTGATGAGTTCCTGGCACTACCTGGAACGCCTGATTGAAAGTATCCAAATTTACGACGACACTGAAACGGAAGACAATGAGAAACCTGAATAGAATCATCTTTATCAACAGCGCCAACATTCCCTATGCCGACGACATTTACCTGGACGGGAATGTGCACTTCATCGGCACGCAGGGAGTGGGAAAAAGTACCGTACTGCGCGCCATCCTGTTTTTCTACAACGCCGACACCCAGAAGCTGGGTATCCCCGTAGAGAAGCAGAGCTACACGGAATATTACTTCCCCTACTCCAACTCCTACATCATCTACGAGGTAACCACCGAGCAGGGAGCGTTCTGCATCCTGAGCTTCAAGTCGATGGGCCGCGTGTGCTACCGTTTCATTGACTCGCCCTACCGCATGGAGTTCTTTGTCGACGAGAACCGCACGGCCTACAGCGGCAACGACCGTATCCGTGCCGCCCTCGACCAGTACGGAGTGGACTACTCACGCATCATCTATACCTACGACGAATACCGTAACATCCTTTACGGCAACGGGGCAGGTCCCGAAATGAGCCGCTATTCGCTCATGGAGAGCAAGCAGTACCAGAATATTCCGCGTACCATACAGAACGTGCTCCTCAACTCAAAACTCGATGCAGAGTTCATCAAGAAGACCATCATCTCGTCCATCAACGAAGACGAGACCGCCATCGACCTGAACACCTACAAGGAGCACCTGAAGAACTTCGAAACCCGTCTGCGCGACATCGAAGAGTTCCAGAAACGCGAAACACAGAAACAGGCCAAGGAAATCACCTCCCTCTCGGCACAGGTATCACGCCAGCAGACCGCTCTCGTGCAGGGTTGCCGCGAACTGGCCGCCACCTACCGCCTTACCGAAAGCCAGTTGCCCAAGGCCGAGGAACAGAAGCACCAGGCTGAGAAGGCACGTACCGCCCTCCTCGCCCGCCGTCAGGAGTTGCAGGAACAGTCGCGCCAGCGATGCGACAAGATGCAGGAGGCACTGGCCATCCTGAACAATGAGTTGCAAAAGGCACAGCAGAAGGAAAAGGAATATGCCCGCCGCCAGATAGAAGAAATCATGGAGCGTTCGGCCCGCAAGGAGGAGTGGAAGAACAAGCAGCAGGGATTGCAGGAAGAGCAGCGCATCCTTACCTCGCACTACACGGAAATCTCTACCAAGTACAAGTCGCTCATCCAGAGCCTCGACGAACAGTGGAACCGCATCCATGAGGCCAAAATCAAGCAGCTAGAGGGACTGAACAACACGTTCAATGCCCGCATCGAAGAAGCCCGCCGTCAGCACGAAGCGGCTACCGAAGCGCTTTACCAGGAATACGAACAGCTCTCGCAGCAACTGCATCCGGAACGCAGCAGCAAGCAGAACGAACTGACCGCCCTCGACTACCAGATGCAGCTGTGCCGCAAGGAGACTTTCTTCGAAGCCGAGCAGGAGGAGCTGAAACACCGCATCCAGTCGTACACGGGTCTGCACATGAGCAAGAAGAACCGCATCAACAACGCCCAGCTCATCATCAAGGAACTCACGCTGAAGTGGGAAGAAGAGTTGCAGAAGGGACTGAAGGAGAAAGACGAGGCACTGATGCAGTTGCAAGCCGAGCACTTGCAACTCCGCCCGCGCATGGACGAACTGGAGACCTTCCTGAAAAACAGCAAGAGCACCCTGCAAGGCTGGCTCAAAGAGCACAAGAAAGGATGGGAAGAAAACATCGGTAAGCTGTGCGACGAGTCCATCCTCTGGCAGACCAACCTCTCGCCGAAGATTGTAGACGAGGGTACGTCGTTCTACGGCATCTCCATCTCCCTGCAGGACATCGAGCGCCACATCCGCTCCATCGACGACTATCAGGCGGAACATGACAAGGGCATCAAGCGACTGGCGGAAATTCAGGCTGAAACCCTCCGTCTGCAACAGGAGAAAGAGACCCTGGAAGAGCAGTTGAAAGCCAAATACCAGCCGCGCATCAAGGAACAGAAAGACGTGATAGCCGTGCAGGAATACGAGCTGGAGAAACTGGAACAGCAGTACCAGAAGGATATGCTCGACCTGGACGACTGGAAGAAGAAGGCGGAAGCCGAACGTACTGCCAAACTCCGGAAACTGGAAGAGGAAAAGCAACGCATCGCCACAGAACTGAAGGAAATTGACGGTAAACTGAACAACCTGAACCGCAAAAAAAGCGAGAAGCTGAACCAGCTGAAGCAGGAATGGAACCGGGTGCAGCAGGACATCGCACACGAGAAGGAGACACAGGCCGGCAGCATCCGTCTGGAGGATAAGGAAGAGCAGCAGCGCATCGCCATGGAGAAAGCCGAATACGAGCGCCAGATGAAGCAGGAACTGCACTCGCAAGGAGCTGACACCGAACGTCTGCAACAGATTAGCAGTCAGTTGCGCGATATCGACCGGGAACTGCAGTTCATCAAGGAGCACGCCACCCTGCTCATCGAGTACCAAAAGGACAAGCGCGACCTTATCGACCACATTCCGGAATGGAAGCGTGAACAGGAGGAACAGAAACGCCAGCTCAGCCAGGAGAAGGACAACCTGCGCCGGGAAACCTCGGGCTTGCAGGAGCAGATTGATGCCCTGAACAAGGAACTGCAGCAGGCTGAAAAGGAAGTGACACAGCTCCAGACCAACCTGGAGGCGTACAGCAAGATTTCGGCCTACGACTGGTACAAGCCGCATCAGGATATTTTCAATCCCGAGAACCCCGTCACGCTGGAAATCCACACGCCGCGCACCTGTCTGGAACTGATTGACGAACTGGGCCGCACGGACAGCCAGTACATGACGCTGCAAAACCGTCTGCGCAAGGAGGTGAACCTCTTCACCGGCCATTTCGACGAGGAGAATACCTTCAAGTTCAAGACCAAGTTTACCGAGGACTGGGAGTATATCCGCTTTGCCGAGGAACTGCACGACTTTGTGGAAGAAAACAAAATCAGCGAGTTCGTCCGCCGCATCAACAACGAGCACTCCGACATCTTCAAGCGCATCAGCATGGATACCTCAATGCTCACGGCTTCGGAAGACGACATTCAGGACCTCATCAGTCAGGTGAACAAGGGATTCCAGACGTGTAACTTCGTGGGCGTTATCCAGTGCATCGAAATGAAGGTGGAAGAAAGTAGCAACCGTGTGGTAAACTGTCTGCGTGCCATCCAGAAGTACTACAACGAGCATGCCTATGACCTCACGCCGGGCACCAATCTCTTCTCGTCGGAAAACGAACAGCTGGTAAAACAGGAGGCCATCGCCCTGCTCCGCGACTTCATCAAGGAGATTCACGCCTACCGCTACGACAGCATCCGCCTGTACGACTCGTTCGAGCTGCGTTTCCGCATCATCGAGAACAACAACGACACGGGCTTCGTGGAGAAACTGTCGAACGTGGGTTCGGAAGGTACGGACATCCTGGTGAAAGCCATGATCAACATCATGTTGCTGAACGTGTTCAAGGAAGGGGCTTCGCGCAAGTTCAAGGACTTCAAACTGCACTGTATGATGGACGAAATCGGTAAGCTCCACCCGAACAACGTGAACGGTATCCTGAAGTTTGCCAACGACCGGAACATCATCCTCATCAACGGATCGCCTACCGAACTGAACCGCGATGCCTACAAGCATGTGTACCTGCTTACCAAAGGAGCGCAGAGCAAGACACGTATCGCCCGGCTTATTTCGGACCAGAAACTGTAGGCTTTTCAACCTGTAGTGTACTAAATAAGTTGACACAATTTATTTAGTACACTACATTCCAAATAATAGAATTTTATTTTACAAATCAGAATTTTATTCTTATCTTTGCCACATGACAATCGAGTGAATCTAATGAGAATATTTACAGAACAAGCTATAAAAGAATATGCAGAAGCGCATCCTGATGCAAAAGTAGCTTTGCAAGAATGGACTACCATAGTTAAAAGAAGCGAATGGACTTGCTTTGCAGACGTAAAAAAGACCTTTAATAGCGTAGATAATGTGGGTAACCAACATTATGTATTCAATATCAAAGGCAATAGCTACAGACTGATTGTAGTGATAAAATTCACTATAAAGTTCGTTTATATTCGTTTTATAGGCACTCATGCCGAGTATGATAAGATAGCTGATTGTTCAGTTTTATAATTAAACAGAATCGGCAATTACCGATCAACCAAGAGCCATGACAAAGATAGAAACAAAAGCTCAATACGATTGGGCAGTAAAAAGAGTTGAGGAATTACTTCCACTGGTCACAGATGAAACCCCTCTGGATAATCCTCACAGTATAGAGTTAGAATTACTTTCTAATCTCGTTGCAGATTATTCTGAGGAGCATTTCGCACTGGGAGAACCAACGCTGGTTGATGTCCTCAAACTTCGTATGTATGAGATGGGACTTAATCAGAAATCTTTAGCAAAATTAATCGGAGTCAGTCCTTCACGCTTGAGTGATTATATTTCCGGTAAATGTGAACCGACCTTGAAAGTAGCCCGCGAAATCAGCCAGAAATTGAATATTGACGCCAATATAGTACTGGGTGTTTAATATGAGTATAGAAAACAGAAAAACCGCTTAATTCACCATGGAATAAGCGGTTTTAAGTCGGAGCCGAAAGCGGGACTCGAACCCGCGACTTACTCATTACGAATGATTATCCAAGAATAATATAAAATCACTGTGTATCAGTTATTTATAATTTAATTTAAGCTGAATAAGGATACTCATTAGAACATTTTTTCTACTTGAATGCCCTTCCCTATCCTGTTGTCGGATACCTATCAAATCTCTAAAGAAAGTATGAATGCTTCAGATGTTTGCTTATCCGATATTGTCATCTTTTGATATTCTGATACTGCTTGTTCTATAAATCCACGCTTCTTTAAAACCTTGAGTTTGGGAATAAGAGCCGCAACTTTCTCCTCATCAACGGAGGACATTTGTTTATATACATTGAGACAAAAATCTATTGCAGACTGTAAATCCTCAAGGCCCGTTTCTTCCATATAGAATTTACACGCTTCAGGAACGCGGTTTAATCTTATGAACTTGGAGATTATATACTGCATGGAATCATTGGGGTCAAAATCAATATCATCATAGGACACAGCCTGTAGCTGATATTCATCAATTTTTTCTATATCATCAATCGAGCACCCAGTACGATTCTTTAAAAGCTCCTTTGCTTCGTTTATTCTTTCCTCACGCAAAAGCTCTTCTCTCTCCTTTTCCTTCTGCTCTTGGCAAATGCCTTTATACTCTTCCGAGATAGGATTTCTGTGTTGACTCAAAATTCGATTCTTTTCGTAATCAAACTCTTCCTCCGTCAATATTCCTTTCTCTTTATAGTCGTAGATTTTTTCACGTAAGTCATACAGAAAGTATCTGTCTTGAGTAGTTTTCTCCAATGTAATAGCAGTCCCGGATGCGGAAACCATAAACATGGATTTGCCACCGCCAGAAACTTCGTCAAAATCTACATGTAAACCGACGATTGCATCTGCATGATAACTTTCAGCCTTTCCAGTCAGTTCCTTCATTACTTCGTCGTAAATTGTAGTCAATTTACTCTTGTAGCTTCCAGAACGTCCGCCAAATACATCTGTCAAAGAGGCTGCAATATCGGAAAACAGATTTGTACCTATTACCACATTCGCATTGACTACCCCAAGATATTTTCTTATTGTATATCCTTCTATACTATTTGTTGTTGTTACTATCATAAATCTCTATTTTAACCATTTTGCAACACCACCATGATGAGAGCAAGTTCCTCTACGGCTTTTACTAAAACTATATGTTCCATCTCTGCATAAAGCAGTTGCCCCAGGAGGTGCAGAAGAATAATATGTAGGAGACTGAACTCTCTCACCTCTAGAATTAGTATAATATCTTATTTGTCCTGATGAATGATTTTCAGAAGAATAATAAACTTTTTCTTTTGAAAGATACTTCGTTGAAACATATCCAATATACCCATTATAACTAACAGGAATCCATTTGCAATCACAATCCTCATCAATTAGAACTGCAGTACCTCTAGGAATCTGAGTAATAATAGAAGATGTTACATCAGGAGAATCTCTTAAATTTAGGTTTGCCGTTACATATCTTACTACTTCTTGTGCATGAAATGTGCAGAAAAAGAACAATCCCATCAACAAAGTCAATACTCTTCTCATTCCTTTTTGTTTTTTGATTTATCAAGTAAAGTTTGTGCCTTTTCTAGTCTTGTTATATAACTCATGACATCATATTGAACGAAAGCCCATTTCCCATCTTCATACTTAATACTTTCGTTGGTCTCTAATGCTTGCATTACTTGATTATACATAGAATTATCCTCATCAATTACCATATTGGCTCTCCTCTCATTTTCTTTCATGAAGACTTCTATTGCAATTTTTATAACTCGGATTTCATTCTCATAATCTTTTCTTTTTCTGTAAAGGATAGCAAGTCTCTCGTATGGGTGCTTAAGCGGTAATCTGTAAATGATTGATTTCTCATACACATTAATAGCTTCATCAATCATTCCTTCTTTTTCTAAATCAATTCCAATATTAACAAGCCGAGAACTCTTATCAAAATTATCCTCTATATTAGTATCTTTTGTTGTTTCTTGGAACATGTCATCACTCAGGTTTTCTAACCTCTCAGCCAACTCAACTTCATCCTTACAAAGCACGTCATGAAGGTTTGCTCCATTTGCTGGTCCAACAATCCCAGCTTTCTCAAGTAATCCCATTATCCTTCTTGCCCTGTTATATCCTATTATAAGTTTACGCTGAAGAAGAGAAGTACTTCCTTGCTGCTGATTCACGACCAAACGAGCCGATTCTTCAAATAATGGATCTAATTTATGTATCACGGAATCCTTTAAAACATTTTCCTCTCTATGAGACTCATTTTCTTTTAGAGTAGAAGTATTTTCAGATACGTATTTCTCTTCTGATATGTTTATAACTTTATCCGGGATTATATGGATAGGTTCTACTTTATCAGCATTATAGTTTAAATTATTAGCTTCCGTTTTACTATCAGGAATAAAAGCACAACAAATTCCAATTAAGGCGAGTATAGGAAACCAAATCCATGAAGCACTTGTAAGTAACGGAATCATTACTGAAGCCAGTAAAAACAGAAATGTCAAAATGAACCTCAACGGATTGCTATTAATTGCTTCATTTTCTTGTTCACGCTTAGAAGCATAATGTTTATCTCTATCATAGTTACTACTACCTCCCGATATTTTAGTCCGAGAATATATACCAGTTCCTGGTATCCCGGTATTCACATAAACTCCTCTCTTACCCACATTCACTGAAGCTCCACGCGGACCAACAGACCAACTTGTCCCTGTTTTGCTTATGTTTAAATGCACTCCAGGAAGAATCTTCACCCTTTTCCTAAAATAAAGTCCCATATTATTTCATTGTGTTCATTCTAATACTCAATTTTACCAAAGCCATAGCTCTCACAGAAGATAATGGAAAATCTTTGGGTTGGTGGTTTTGATTGTAACTTACCAGTTTTATCCAGTCTTCACCTTTTTCTGAATGCTGGACGTATTTTACAGTTAAGTATTCATCTCCATCCAGATCTATTGACACAAGGTACATTTCTCCAAAGAAAATATGACTCATTTCTAAAGGTACCTCCTTATATGCTACGATGTCACCAGATTTAAGTAATGGATACATGGAATCCCCTTTGACATAAACAGCTCCATCGCATTTGGGGATATTTGGAATATTAATTTGTCCAAGGATATTCTGGTCTTTATTATCAAACAGAGATTTCAGATTTGCAGCAGCTTCTACGTCATAAAGGGTTATTATTCCTTCTTCCTCTGTTTTTTCAACTCCCTTAGGATGGAAGATTTGAGTAACTTCAGGTGTGCGTAAAGGTGTTCCACGACCGGTTAAAATGTAATTAGCATCAACATCAGAGTATTTACAAAGGAATGGCATTAGTATTTTTGTGGAAACTTCATTTGTTTCACCATTTCTTAATTTTACCATCATATTTTTCGTGATACCCTCAACGTCTGTATAAACCCTATAGTCGGTGAGTTTGAGGGCTTCCATGGTTTCATAAAACCGTTCTTTTACAGAATTTCCCATAATTAGTTATAATTTCACTTGATAGTATCATTAAAGATACTATCTTTGTATCCGTAACAAGTACGAGATGTTACAGGAACAACTAGTTAAACATTCCTCCGAGGAGGTTTAATATATGCACCCATGATAGCTCGTACCTATTGTGGGTGTTTTTAATATGGCTATAAATATAAAAAAGCAATATGAGAACATTTCACATTATATTGGGTGTGGCAGACTTAATAGCATTTGTCGGTTTTTTAATAAACCCAGAAGCATGGGGAGATATCTTTGCTGTACTTTTTGTATTTACCGTGATTATGCTTATTTCGTTTGGAATTGTCATATTGTCATACGATGAAGATGACTACGGGTATCCAGAAGACCATCCTTTCCTTCGGGATTTTAGAAAACGCCATGAAGATGATTCTGATTAAACTTTAGCTTCCATATCGTCAAGTATGCTCATAACCTCCTTTTTCTCTTTTATATCAGCAAGGTGTATAATTCTTTTGTATTCAAACACATCGTCTTTAGACAACTCAACAGGATAATCTTTGTGTATCATCTTGATTTTCACTATAATTTCATCCATTTTATCCTTGTCGATATTTGTTTTTGTTAAGCACTCCATGCTCTTAAATAGATAATACAATGCCGCTTCACTATGGGTCTTTTTCAGTTCGTTTACTCCCTGAAAAAAGAATGTAAGATACATGTTGTGATACAGTATATTATTTGAGCTTTCTTCGATGTCCTTTTGGGTAGATTTCTTGATTTCCCGTTTCAAGACAAAGGCATTGTAAATTTGGTTTGCCATATAAATGGTTACAACCAAAGTCAATACAGCAATAGACAAACTCGCCCCATCAGTATCATAAGGCTTTATATCCATTTTGCAAAGCCATAATGTTGTAACACTTATCACTATTGAGGCTATGCTTAATCCAAACGTCCAATTCTCTTTCTTCATAATGTATTAAGGCTCTTAATTGTTAAACAATGTTGTATGGTATCTAAAAAGATAGTATTTCTTTTGTTGGTTTCTTTTTAGATACTATATTTGCATATCGAAACTTTGATACGAAACAAATATAGTAAAAAACAACTAACCCCACACGATTATGAGTACAAAAATCAAGAACCAATTAAAAGAAGTCATGCTGATGGCGTGGACTTTTGTAAAACGTAATGGATTTACAATGAGTGAAGCGATGAAATGCGCCTGGGCAAACATGAAGCTGAAAGCTGCAATGAAGCAAAGAATCGTAAAGTTCTACTTCAAAAAGGTAGATGGTTCTGTTCGTGAAGCCTACGGCACGCTGAAAGAAAATCTGATACCAGCCACATCAGGTGAAAGCAGAAAGAAGAATGACACTGTTCAGGTGTACTTCGATACAGAGAGACAAGAATACAGATGCTTCAAGAAAGCTAACCTTTTAAATATCGCATGACTATGAGAGCAACAGAAGCAAGCAAGAAGTTAGATGAACTCTACAGCGAGTTAGAATCTGTTAGAGGCATGTCAGAATCAGAAGTTTGCAGCAAATACAATGCAGATTGCAAGCAAGACATTGAAGACATTATCGAAGAAGAAATAGAGGCGTTGAAGTCTTACGATTGCGATGATTACGGCGAAGATGACGGCATGGACTACATCAACCTTCAGTTATCACAAGGCTTGCCTGTGATACGCTGGTAACTCACCTACCCTGCTGACGGACTGAACGGCAACCGATAGCGAGAATCGGGCAGGGTTCTACTTGATTGGTTCTTTGACATGATGGAAATTTAGGCTTACCGTTAAGCCTGACGTGAAACGGACGACTGAGTAGCGATAACGGCTGTGTGAAAAGAGTATGAGTAAAGGCCTGCACTAAGCAAACGCAGCATACGAATCACACAGATAACAAAAAGACACTTATACGATTGCAGGTGGCCGTAGGCCGGCTACAAAGACAATCTTCACTGATTAGACACCAGCAAGAACTATATATACCCGTGGCTTACCAGACCTTTGATAAGCAGTAAGGCAACCACCGGAACGCCCACGGGAACGATATTTAATACACACGGTTATGAAAATACTACTTTTTCTCTGTGCATTGTCCGTTCTGGTAATGCACTTCAATCAAGACCTGTCTGCTATGTACTGGATAGGATTTGTCGGGTTTATAATCACTGGTTTTTCAATCGCAAACAGACTGGACAATGAACGAGCTGCAAGAAACAATAAAAAGCATCTGTGATGAATTTGCGGACATCAGTGCCATTCTGACGGCACGCTCAAGAGAACTGGACAGACGGGAGCTGTTCGATAAGGAGATAGAAACAGAAATCAATAACATTAAAAAGAATAGACATGAAAACAAATGAAGAATTACAGGGTATGACGCATGATGAACTCGTGGCATACACACAGAATCTGCAACGCGAATCAGAGGAATACAAAAAATCAATGCTGTATTATATGGAAGAAAAGAAAAAGATTGAATCGAAGTTTGACAACTTCAAGAACATGGTCAAATCGCTGGTTGCACTAGTCGATTAGTTTTTATGGGTTATAGAAAATGGGTAGATGCCGGCCGTAAAGTCCGGCATTTTCATTGGCAGATAGTTCAGGCGGTAGAACACCATGTAAGGGTTAGCATGGAAGTCACGGGTTCAAGTCCCGTTCTGCCAGCAAACAATCAAATACTTAAACTATGGTTAGAGAAATTACAGTAGACGAAAACTACCAGACAGTACGTCTTTTTGACGAAATGAAGAAAGGGGACATCTACAAGGTTCCCTATGACAAGAAACGGCACAACGGAATCAAGCTGGAAGCATCACGCCGCAATCGTGACCTCCGCTTGATCGGGACACTTAAAAACAAAATGGACGTGAAATACCGGGTATCAGCAACAGAGTACCCGGGTTTCTCGGCAATTATCTGCTTAAAATAAAATGCTTATGATAAACGAAGATGTATTGAAAATCGTCTTAAACAACAAGTCTTTCGGGAAATACGAAGCAGCTTCGATAGTAGGCGGTCTCAAAAGGCTGAAAGAATTGTGCGAATCCGGAAGGATAAGATACAAGACCAAAGAAGGCGTGCCACACAGCAGATGGGCTTGTAATGCCTGGGACGTGATAAAGCATGCAAAATTGATGTATTAAAACCAATTATTATGGAAGAAAAGCCAAATCTATATCAGAAGATACAGCTTGTCTCAAATGAGATAAAAAATATCGAAAAGAACCTGACTGTGGGCAAAGGTAATTATGCCTACAAGGCAGTACAGGACATTGATGTCACCTTGGAAGTGAAAGAAGCTGAGTCCAAGCATGGCCTTGTCAGCATCCCTATTAAGCAGGAACTTGTTAAATCGGAAATAATTAGAGTTGTTAAAGAAGGTGGAGGGGAATCCATCAACTATATGGACATCATAAAAATGACCCTACGCATTATCAATTTGGACAACACGTCAGAATACATAGACGTGGAAAGTTTTGGGCGTGGACTTGACCCAGGCGACAAAGGATTTGGAAAGGCTTCTACTTATGCCAGAAAATACGCTTTACTTAATGCCTATAAGATTGCTACAGGTGAAGACCCTGATGAAAACAAATCCAAGGTGCAAACCCCTGCTACAGTAGATGAAGTGAAAAATATTGTCGTTGGTTACATGATGACCGACAATCAGTTTGCGCAGAACATACTGTCTTATTTCAATGTAGGAAGTGCTGATGACATGACAAGCGAACAGCTTAAAATGGCATATAACAACCTCAAGAAGAAAGGAAAGATATGACAGAAACCATGTACATAGGAAGCGGTGACGTTCATGCCTTGATGAGTGGCAAGAATACGAAATCACATATCGCCCTCATGCAGCGTTTCGTCAGCGGGATAAAGCCTTATTACAATGCTTTTGCCAGCCCTATAGATGCTTTACGTACGGGAGCCATTCTTGAGAACAGGTATCTTCTCACTTTGCCTGACAACTACTTTACTCAGTATGTTGTCAGGTCAGATGAAATGAACGTATTCAAGTGCAGCCTGGACTTTGCTTGTATCGATAAAGGAAAGCTAACTGATTTTGATGAATTAAAGACTCTTTATCTTTCAGATTACCTTGATTTTATTGAGCCTATTAAGCATGACAACAAAGCTTTAATCGAATACGTCAAGAAGAAGCATAAAGCTTATTATTATCAGGTTCAGGAACAACTCTTTTGCACTCATCTTAAAAGCTGTAACCTTGTTTTTCTGTCTGTAACAACCTACGACGACGAAGCCAACTGGCATCGTAATATCCTTCCCAATGAGTATTGTAAAATCCGTATCACTCGTGACGAACAGGCAATTGAAGAAATAAAACGACGTGGACAGATTTTCCAACAGATAAAAGATTTTTATTCAAACTAATATGGCAAATCAAATAACCGGACGGCTGGTCTATATTGGCCAGCCCCAAGAAATCCCATCCAAAAGCGGTGGCAACCCGTTTGTGAAACGTGAATTTATTCTTGATGCCACAACCTATGACCCCTATACAGGTGAACGAAGCCAGTACGAGAACGTCCTGCCACTTGAAGTAAGTGGTGACAAATGTGCCGAACTTGACCAGTTCAGAACCGGTGACGTAATAACGGTTTCTTTTACGCTTCAAGGTCGGGAATGGACAAATCAGGACGGACAACTAAAACGCATGGTGTCCATCCGCTGCTATAAACTGGAAGGCCGTCAGCCAATGCACCAGCCAGCATCCGTGCCAGCACAGCAACCGGCACCGACACAAACGCCAACCATGGCACAGGCATTTCCACCTGATGTAGATGCTAACGGAAATCCAAAAGACGATTTACCTTTTTAGCCTATGAGCTTATTTAATCTGAAGAATGAATATGATATACCCAAGTTCAAGGCTTATGTAAACAAGCTGTTTCAGGAACGTGCAGTTGTGGAGGTAAAGAAGAAATTGCCTAACCGCACACTCGCACAAAACAGTTATTTACATCTGCTTTTAGGGTATTTCGGTAGTGAATACGGTTGCAGCCTTGATGAAGCCAAAATTGACTTCTACAAAAGGACTTGCAACCGTGATTTGTTTGAGAGAAAGACGGTCAACAAGAAAGGCAAGGAAGTAACCTATCTGCGAAGTTCTGCAGAACTGACAACAGGTGAAATGACTTTGAGCATTGACCGTTTCCGAAATTGGAGTGCATCTGTGGCCGGAATTTACTTACCAAGTAGTTCTGAACGTGATTTTTTAATCCATATCCAACAGGCAATAGAAAATAATAAAGAATTTTTATAAAACTATTCTTATGGAAGAAGTTTGGAAGGATATTATAGGGTATGAAGAATATTACCAAGTATCCAATAAAGGCAATGTCAGGTCAAAAGACAGATGGTATGATGCTCCTTATCTAAAAAATAAACAAGTTATTTTCAGAAAAGGAGTTAGTATCAAACCAAGACCTAATAAGTATGGCTATTTAACAGTTTGTTTAAAAAAGAACAGTAAAGGGAAAACAATTCCTATTCACAAGCTTGTTGCAGCCGCCTTTATTGAAAATGTATTAAGAAAGACGTGTATAGACCATATAAATGGAAATAGAACGGATAATAGAGTTGAAAATCTAAGATGGGTAACAATAAAGGAAAATCAAAATAACCCGATTACTAAAAAGAGATTGAGTGAATGCAAAATAGGAGCAAAACATCATTTTTATGGGAAACATCTATCAAAAGAGCATTCTCAAAAAATAGGTAATGCCAATAAAAATGGTAAATGCTCTATACCTGTCGTACAGTTGGATTTAGACGGCAATTTTGTTAATGAATATCCCTCAACAAATGAAGCAGAAAGGCAGACTGGTATTCATCATGGTGGCATATGGCGTGCTGTAAAAAAGCATTCAACAGCTGGAGGATATAGATGGATATATAAACGAGATTATAAACCGTAAGATATGCTGCCAACGAACAACAGATGCTAATTTTTGCACAACAAGAAATCGAACGTAATAAAGAGTTTATCTAAAATTTTGAGATTATGAAAAAAAGAAAATTTCCCCAAGATGTAGCAAGATTCTTTAATCCAGAGAAGTCAATTAATCCTAATTCAAGCGGCATTCATCAAAGAGAGAAGGCCTTACAAAGAAGTTTCATCCCTGTTTATAATGGTATGGGTACCGCTAAAAAGATTTATAATAGGTTCGGTGTAAAAAGTTATAGATAATTATGGACAAATTTTTAGGACAAGACATTCCTGAGCAGGAACGATGGCAGTTCCTTCAGGACAACGCCGATGCAGTGGAGAAAATCGGCTACACCCACAGATTCACCCCCGAAGAACTGGCTCAGAAGAAAGAAACATTGGCTGAGGTATCTATCACCATCAACGATGTCGAGATGGAGAAGAAAGAGGCTATGGAGAGTTTCAAAGAACGCCTAAAGCCTTTGAATGAAGAAAAACAGGAACTTTTGGACCACATCAAAAGAGGTTCGGAGTTCGTCGAGAATGAAGAATGTGCAAAATTCCTATACCATAAAGAAAAGATGGTAGGATTCTACAACAAGTTAGGTGAACTGGTTTATAGCCGCCCAATCATGCCACAAGAAATGCAGAAGACAGTATTTAGTATTAACCGTAAAACTGGAACAGAATCATGAGTGAAAACAAAATCAATTTGGTAGTACCGAAAGAGTACAATGGTACCCCCATCGAAGTAGTATTGAGAGAAGGTAAAGCATCCGTAGCCCTTGACCCGAAAGAACCGGAGAGAGTAGTTATCAATGGAACGATAGAAGCACCTTTCAGATGGCTGGAAAAGCGTGTCGAACTGATTAATCAGAAATCGGCCAATATCATTGTGAACCGTGATAAGATGTGTCTGGCTTTGACTATTGATGAAACCAATTATTACCAGACAGTAATTAGTGGAGTTTTACAGGCTTCAAAGGAAATGCAGGAGTTCGGTATCAATGCGGAAAGGAAATGGGAACCTATTAAGTTATCCCAGTTCTTCAAGATGCACCGTGCTTTCTTCAAAGACAAATCACAGAACATGATGCTGGTTTCTACTTTGAAGAATTTCAAGGCGAAAGTAAACCAGGATATAGAACGTAGTAAAAATGAAAACGGAAACAAGACGGATAACTATTCTCAAGTGGTTGATTCCAATCTGCCAAAATCGTTCAAACTGAATATCCCTCTTTTCAAAGGTTTTGCCTGTGAAGAAATCGAAGTTGAAATCTACGCCGATGTGGACGGACGGGAAGTTTCCCTTTCTTTGGTTTCTGCCGGTGCGAATGAGGCCATTGAAGAATACAAGAATAAGGTGATTGACAAACAGGTTGAAGCAATCAAAGGTGTTGCACCTGACATCGTAATCATTGAGGTGTAACAATGAGAAAGCAAATTTATTTAATTCTGTTTCTGGTAGTCGGAGTATCTATCGGAAACAGAATATTCAATCACCTCAACGCTTGGCTGGGCGTGGTAATAATATCAGCCACAGTGATTTATTTCGTTTATAAACTAATTAAAAATTTGAAGAATGAAAAGATTGATTAATCTAATGTTGGTCTGTATGACCTTAGTGGTATTTGCTTCATGCGAAAGAGTAGCCCCTAATTATGCCGGTGTTCTAATGGAGAACTATGGGAAGCAAGGAAAAGAGGATTTTAAGGTAGTGTCCGGTAAAGTTTCCACTTGGGAATGGGGCACTGAATTGTTTCAAGTTCCATTGTTTGACCAAAGAGGGGAATTTGCTGAACCTGTCACATTGAAGGCTGCTGATAACACTGAATTTAACGCACGTCCTACTTATTCTTATAAAGTTATCAAGAATAGAGCTATAGATGTTGTATTCGATAACAAACATATAGATAAAGCTGATACAGAATCAGGAAAAGACGGGTTTATGCAAAGCCTTGAAGATAATATACTTGAACCTCGTATTTATGATTTAATCAAAGAAGAAAGCCGTAAGCACAAGACAGACAGTTTAATGGCTGACGGTGGTTCTCTTCTTTTTGAAAAGCGGTTGGATCAGATTGTGGATAAAGAATTTGAGAAAAGAGGGCTTCAATTGCTGACTTTTTCTGCACAGCTTGAATTTTCAAAGGCTGTGCGTGAGAAGATTGATAGTCGTAATGAGGTGAATACCAATATATCTGTATTAGACCAGCAGATTGCAGAGCAGAAGAAACGCAACGAATTGGAGCAATTAAAAACAGAACAGGCTATCATTCAATCACGTGGGTTGACTAAAGAAATACTCTATAAGCAATTCATAGATAAATGGGATGGCCGTACACCACTTTATGGAATTGCCCCTGAGTTTTTAAAAATAACGAAATAGCATGAATAAACGCCCGGAAAGACGGGCATACGGGCGCAAGCACAGGACGTGCTTTAGTATGGAGTAATTGCGCAATATCTCCATACACTTGTCCCATTGAATTAGCTAATATATGAGCAAGTAAAACCGTGATGGTTGGGCGGGTTCGATTCCCGTTGCGTCCACAACCAATAATGGAATTATTATGAAAGAAGAACGGAAATTAACATTTGGGAAATACAAAGGACAAGAGATAAAGTATATCATACTTACTCATATTGGTTATATCATGTGGTGCTTTGAGAATATCAACTGGTTTAAGCTGACAGATCAAGAACAGGCTTTATATGATGCGATAGCCATAATGATTAAGAAGGAACGCTTGCCAATGACTTTTCCGGTTGAAATGATGTATAAGCATATAAAAGACAGAGAGTCATATGAAAAGTTAAATACTCCATTTACATTCAATTATGGATATATATCTTTAAGAATGTCTGAAAAGGATAATCCAATATTCAACAGTATTGAAAAATACATTACACACAAAATACGCAGAAATAGTACGAAAGAATGTTCGTCATTCGAAAGTCTTTCAGGAGATTTGACTGGTCTTTCACATAGCATGAATAAAGAAATAGAAAAAGCTCGGCTTAATGGTGAGAGTGATGAAGAAATATATGGTTATTGGGGTAGTATGAATGATTATAAGGCTTTATAAATATGTATTACATCAAGAAACCTAAAAAGAAGAAAGAAAAGCCTTTGCCGTTATTCGATAAGGCAGGTATCAAGATTAAAAAGAAGCCGGATTTAGTGGCCAAACTCGACAAAGTTTTCAGCCGCTATATCCGGCTTCGTGATTGTATGCCGAACGGGTATTTCCGTTGTATCTCATGCGCCCAGATAAAGCCATACGAACAGGCAGATTGCGGACACTTCCATTCGCGCCGCCACATGGCTACACGCTTTGACGAGGACAATGCCCACGCAGAGTGCCGGGCGTGCAACCGTTTCAGCGCAGACCATCTGATACATTACGAGAAAAACTTGAAATCAAAAATCGGTCAGCAACGCTTCGACAAGCTGGCATGGAGAGCAAGCCAGGCGAAGAAATGGACTGATTTTGAATTAATAGAACTCACCAAGTATTACAAGGCTTTGGGAGACAAACTGAGTAAGGAGAAAGGATTATGAGTTATGTTTTACGGGATTACCAGCAGAAGGCCAGTAATGCTGCAGTCAGCTTCTTTGCTAACAGGGCCAAGAAGAACAATGCCATCATGGTACTGCCTACCGGAGCCGGCAAGAGTCTTGTGATAGCCGACATCGCCAGCCGTCTTGAAGGGCACACGCTAGTATTTCAGCCCAGTAAGGAGATACTAGAACAGAACTATCTGAAGCTCTGTTCGTATGGTGTTCTGGATTGTTCCATCTACTCTGCCTCATTCGGGCGAAAGGAGATTTCAAGAATAACTTTCGCCACTATCGGAAGCGTAGTCAACCATCCGGAACTTTTCCAGCATTTTCAGAATATCATCATCGACGAGTGCCATCTGGTTAACCCGAAAGACGGAATGTACAAGAGATTTCTTTCGATGCTGAAATGTAAAGTTCTTGGATTGACGGCTACGCCTTACCGGCTTTCATCAAGCAGGGATTTCGGCAGTATGTTGAAGTTCATCACACGCACACGCCCGTGCGTGTTCTCTGAGGTAATCTATCAGGTTCAAATCTCTACTCTATTGGATATGGGGTATCTTTCGAAGCTGAACTATTATCCGATGAATCCTTTGGGATGGAACGAACTTAACCTGAAGGTGAACACTACCGGAGCCGACTACACGGACAAGTCTGTAGTGAAAGAGTATGAGCGTATCGACTTCTACGGGTTTCTGGTGAGCATCGTCCAAAGGCTTATGAATCCCAAGAGCGGTGTAAAACGAAAAGGTATATTGGTTTTCACCCGTTTCTTGAAAGAAGCAGAACGTCTCACCTGGTCCATTCCCGGAACAGCCATCGTTTCAGGAGAAACACCGAAAAAAGAACGCGAACATATCCTTGAAGCGTTCAAGGCCGGAGAGATACCCGTTGTGGCCAACGTAGGTGTACTTACTACCGGATTTGACTATCCTGAACTGGATACGATTGTCATGGCCCGTCCGACAATGTCACTGGCTCTTTGGTATCAGATAGTCGGTCGTGCCATCCGTCCGCATCCTAACAAGGAGGCTGGCTGGATCGTTGACCTTTGCGGGAATCTGAAACGATTTGGCGAAGTCAAGGATTTACGCCTGGTGGATAGCGGAAACGGTAAATGGGCCGTGTACTCCAATAGCAGACAGTTGACTAACGTAAGATTCTAAGATTATGGAAGGATATATAAAACTAAGCCGCAAGTTCTTCTCGAATGATATGTGGAATGAAGCCCGGACTTTTAGCAGTTGCGAAGCGTGGCTTGACTTGATTCAGTCAGCACGATTTGAGGCAACGCCCCGTATGGAGAGTATCGGAGGTCGAGAAGTCTCTTACACAAGAGGACAATATCCTGCATCCATAAGATTCTTATCAAAGCGTTGGAAATGGTCTGAGAGGAAAGTACGGACGTTTCTTGCCTTTCTGAGAAGAGAGAACATGATAACTCTTTCCAAAGAACAAGGAATGAATGTAATAACCTTGGTAAAGTACAATGAGTATAATGGCTCAGAGTCTGACACAGTAAGTGACACAAGCAATGACACAATGAGTGACATAAATATCATTCAGGAAATCAATAATTTACGGATGCAAGTGACACAGCTAATGACACAAGTGGCGACACAGCAGGTGACACACCCTGCCAAAGAGCCAGAAAAGCGACACACGGGTGACACAAAGCAAATAAAGGAGAAGAATATTATTAAAGAAACTACTACTAACGTAGTAGCAAAGAAAGACGCGGCTAAAGCCGCTACTCTCTCTAGGAAAGAATCCTTCTACCAGTCGTTAGTCCCTTATGTCAGTCAGTACCCGAAAGAAATGATTCGGGCTTTCTTCGATTACTGGAGCGAGCTTAACAAGTCAGAAACCAAGATGCGCTATGAACTGGAAAAGACCTGGGAGCTTCCAAGACGGCTGGCGACCTGGGCCAGTCGTGAGAAAGTGCCTTCAAAAACAGATGTAGGCATAGTTCTGAAGGATAATTCACCGGGAAAATACAAGAAAGGCTGGTAAACATGGAACAGATAAATTTTCAACAGACAATCGAACGGCTCAAAGATACGGGTTTCTCCCCTATTCCTAACGTCGTAAAGATAACCGTTCCGGATGCCAAAAGAGTTCTCTGGGCCGGTATCAGGTACTTCACTGGAGAAAATGCCAGATGGCTTCCTGAGTACGAAGAAGTGGCAGGCTGGCTGGCCGGCAATGAAGGTCGCGGACTTCTGTGTTTCGGCAACTGCGGACGCGGAAAGACCCTTATCTGCGGAAAGATTCTTCCTTTGGTTCTTAACCATTACTGCCGCAAGGTGGTAAGCTGCTACGATGCACAGCAGATGAACGCTGATTTGGACGCCGTGAAGCAAAAACACATCATCTACGTTGACGATATAGGGACAGAGAATCTTAGCGTCAAATACGGCGAAAAAAGGCTTGCATTCGCTGAACTGGCAGACGAAGCAGAGAAGAAAGGAAAGCTTCTTATCCTGACCACCAACCTCACGATAGACGAGCTGAGAGAGAAATATGGGGAAAGAACCATTGACCGGCTGAGGGCGATAACGAAAACCGTCCTCTTCAGCGGTGAAAGTCTGAGAAAATGATATGAAAATCACAATTAACTGGGTAACTCGTGACTGGAACCTGATCAGGAGACTACGTGAAAAATACCGTCTCCCACAATACATGAACGTGAACGGACTCACAGAAGCAGAGGTTGACGAAGAGACATTAAGCAATCTCCGCAAGGGTGAGCCAAAGTATTTAATCATCAGAAAAGTAGAGAAATGACAAGACAAGAATCAGAAAGAAAGCTCAATGAACTGAGAAAGAAGTATATCGCCTTGATTTCATCCATGAACTTTGCCAAAGCACAGAAAATCAAGAACAAGATTGACTCCCTTGAAAGAGAGGTGGAACCGCATTCCTTGGGAGAACTTCTTCAGGACTATACCCCGGAGTTCAAGGTAGAAATGCTTCGCAAGATGCACAAGCTGTTCATCTATTCAGACTTACTTGAGGGTGCGGCACTGGAGTTCCAGTCTGAACTTGAATCAAACGGAATAGATGCTCAGGTAGTTTTTCAGGTGAAACGCGTACTGAAAGAACTGAGAAGCATAGTACGAATACCCGATGAAGAGAAAAACGCTTCATTGTCTGACAACTTTGCCGGGATGTGTGATGAAGCCGGACTTGTAGTGAGTAACATAATCAACAAATATCTTGCAAAATGATAACGGAAAATGACCCAATGCTTCCACGTAAAGTGGATTTGGAGAAGAACCCTTCTGGAACCGAACTGAAAATCGCCCAGCATCGGGAGCTGGAGAAACATGGAAAGTATGTAGCCATCCCCGGCGACAAGACACGGACGAGAATTTTCGTCCGCAACGGCGAGGATGCGGAAAAGAAGATAGCCGCATACTTAGAAAGAATCAACAACCGGCCTCAAAAATGGAACTGATATGATAAAGTTACTCTATATAGACCTTTTCTGCGGTGCCGGGGGAACCAGTACCGGAGTAGAAAACGCACGCTACGCAGATGAACAGTGCGCTAAAGTTGTCGCTTGTGTAAACCACGACGCAAACGCTATCGCCAGCCATGCGGCCAATCACCCGGATGCGCTCCACTTCACGGAGGACATCAGAACATTGGAACTGTCTCCTTTGGTGGCCCATGTAGAACGAATGAAGAAGATTTATCCGGATGCACTGGTTGTATTATGGGCCAGCCTTGAATGTACGAACTTCAGTAAAGCCAAGGGCGGCCAGCCACGGGACGCTGATAGTCGTACTCTTGCTGAACACCTTTTCCGTTATATCGAGGCCATTGATCCAGACTACATCCAGATAGAGAACGTTGAGGAGTTCATGTCATGGGGCGATATGGATGAACATGGGCACCCTATCAGCAAGGACAAAGGACGATGCTATGAGAAGTGGAAACGTAACGTCAGGAAATATGGTTACGATTTTGACTGGCGCATTCTTAACGCTGCCGATTATGGGGCATACACCACTCGCAAGCGGTTCTTCGGTATCTTCGCCAAGCGTGGACTTCCGATTGTGTTCCCTGAACCTACTCACTGTAAAGATGGGAAGTCGGATATGTTCGGACAATTGGAAAAATGGAAGCCGGTCAAGGAAGTGCTGAACTTTTCAGATGAAGGAGAAAGTATCTTTTGCCGGAAGAAGCCGCTGGCCGAAAAAACTCTTGAACGCATCTATGCCGGACTGATTAAGTTTGTAGCTGGAGGTAAGGAGGCTTTTATTGTAAAGTATAACTCTATGAGTCGGACGGGGAAATACCAGGCACCAAGCGTTGACGAACCATGCCCGGTTGTGGCAACACAAGGACGGCTTGCATTGGCAAAGGTAAACTTCCTCTCCAAGCAATTCAGCGGCCAGCCGGATAGTAAGAACATATCTGTGGAAGGCCCTGCCGGAACAATCACCTGCAAAGACCACCACGCTTTCGTCTCAGCCTATTACGGGAATGGTCACAACCATTCGGTCGAGCTTCCAGCCCCTACGGTTACGACTAAAGACAGGTTGGCATTGGTAAATACCAGTTTTTTGTGTTCATACAATTTCAAAGATAAAGGAAAGGACATTAACCTTCCATGCCCCACTTTGCTGACGAAAGACAGACTTGCATTGGTAAATTCTGTTTTCATAGATAACCAGTACGGTACCGGAAAACCTACATCCATTGAGCAACCAGTTGGTACAGTAACCACGGTGCCTAAGTTCAATATGGTAAGCTGCAAGCCGTGGATAATGAATACAGCTTTCTCGAATGTAGGAAGCAGCATAGAACAGCCGTCACAAACAATCACGGCCAACCGTAAATGGCATTACCTTATGAATCCGCAGTTTGCCAGTGCCGGAGGTTCTGTGAACAACCCTTGTTTTACATTGATAGCACGGATGGACAAGATGCCTCCCTATTTGGTCGAAGTTGAAGGAGGTATCGGCATACAGGTCACGTCAGTGGACAGTCCGATGACTGTCAAGATTAAGGAGTTTATGGCCTTATATGGCATCATTGACATCAAGATGCGTATGCTAAGGATAACAGAGCTCAAGAAGATAATGGGATTCCCAGAAGACTATATTCTGATTGGCCCACAGTCAGACCAGAAGAAGTTTATCGGTAATGCCGTTGAGGTGAATATGGCCCGTGTGCTTTGTGAAGCTATCTGTAAGGAGATTATAAGAAAAAGAAAGGTTGCGTGATATGAGTGAACTGAAAGTGTATTATGGGTGGGCTAGAATAGGAAATGTCCGTAAGAAGCGTGCAATATCTGTCATGTTCGAGAATGAATGGCATGGTTGCAGGAGCGAACGAGGACAAAGAATACTGAGAGCAGCCCAGGAAACAGTAATAGAGCGATACCAGGATGCGGAAGAAGAGAAAGCTGCAAAGGATTGCAGCCGAATATTTACAGAGTATAGCCTGTTCCTTGACGAAAAGCCAATAAACGGAAGCCTTAACAAGATACTCCAAATGAATAGTGACGCCGATAAGAAACATGTATCTAAAGAAATGCGTGATAAGATTGCTGAAGCCTTACGGAGAGCTTTTATGCAGACGAATCGCAAATACAGAGAACCAGGTTGGCAACAACTTGAATTGAAATTTGAATGATATGGGAAAGCAGGAAAGTATGGATGACTGGTTCCAGATGGCTAAGGATTATGCCAAAGCAGAAAGGGAGCTGAAAGTTGAGCAATGGGTTGAGGTCACCCTTTACTACGGATATGCAGATAAACAAGTCAGCCTTTATCACTACAACCTTCCCCGTGAAATGTATTTCCGTTACCAATGGGTAATTAGATGGAGGATGGCGAAATTGCAATGTCAATATCCAAAACAGATTATTGGCATAAGTCTGTATCACTATGATAAGCGTTCTGGAGAATCGATAGAACTTAATAGTTGTTTGTCTAAGCTGATTTCGGCCAAAGCCCAGATAACGAAAGCAGAACGCAGGATGAATGAATACATAGAGTACAACCATCAAAACAATCTGTTCTTTGATGAGGAATCCGATGAGGAACTGGTTAAGTTCCGGGAGAAGCTGGAGCGCAAGAAAATCGAGTGTGCTGAGTGTGAGAAACGATTGGAACAACTTGTTGAAAAAAGGAGAAATAATCAATGAAAACGAAATTGTATTACCTATTCCTGGCAGTCATGTGGTGGATGCTGGGATAGGTGGAAAGGAGATAAAATGAAACTAACAGCAAAACCAGGAACACAGCTTGAAAAAATATGTCAAGACTTCTACGAGCAGGCAGAATCAGAGAAGAAAGAGGTTTTTAAAATGGTGGAAGACTTTACCGGAGTTAAGCCTATAAACTTCGGCTACTATTGGTATTTCGGTATTACTTGTGTGTGGGCAGAAGATACATGGAGATTTGCAGATTCGTCAAGTCCTCAAAATGTAGTCTCATACACGGTAAGAGGACATACTTACTTCAAGCCGAACAAACGGCTAAAGGTTTCAAAAGATTTTATCAAGAAGTGGAAAGATAAATTCAAAGGCATTGATGGTAGTATTCTTGCTGATTATGGAATCCCAGTATATCATGAAGAAAGTGGTGTCTATTACAACTGGATTCCTATAAAAATCGACAACAGATATGGTGTCGAAGTACCATCCTCTTTACTTGACCGAATGTCTAAGATTGACAACAAACAATATGAGATTGATTTATGAAAAGAGTAAAAGTAAAAATAGAAACAACAGTAGAAACAATGTTGGGCGATAAGCCTGTTAATGAGCTTCTTGGGGATATTGCAGATATATGTCATACATCATTGGAATATTCAACATCAAAAAATGAAGGGTGTGAGACACTCTATGAGGACCAAGAGTATGAAGACTACAGAAATGACATGGAGGATAGGGTGTCTGTTCTTGAAGGTGCTTTTTGTCGCATATTGGATTTACTGGAGGATTAAAAAAGAAAGCAGGTCTGATTGCCAGCCTGCTTTTATATATGGATTTTACGAATATTCAATGGAGGGATTCGAACCCTCATCTTCTCTGTGGAGATGTTCTGACCACTTGAACTACAAAGGAGAACACCATGACTCACGTACATGGCGAAGCAGCATAGCTGCATCTGTCGCACGACATTGATTGTCGCCTCTCACTGACAGTGGTGCAAATATAAACATTATTTTTAAATTATGAAAGCAATATCAATCAAACAGCCGTGGGCGAGCCTTATCGTTCACGGTATCAAAGACATTGAGAACCGTACTTGGAAGTGTCCTCAGAAGTATATCGGTCAAAGGGTGTTGATTCATGCTGCATCGAGTAAACCAGTATTTAGATACAGCTTTTTGCAATATGATATAATCAGACGGAAATCACAATCTTTGATTTTTAACTGTACGTATGACGGATTCCCCAAAGGTGCCATCATCGGCAGCGTGGTTATATCCGATTGCGTGCAGAACCATCCTTCAGTCTGGGCTGAGAAAGGCTGCTGGAACTGGGTGCTGAAAGATGCGGTACTGTTTGATAAGCCGATTATGAATGTGAAAGGAAAACTTAGTTTTTGGGAGTATAATATAGAAGAAACAAAATGAACCTAAACGAATTAAGAGATAAAGCCTACCAGTGCGCAGTGAAGCACGGATGGCACGAAGAAGAATACAGCAACGAACATTTCCTTTGCCTGGTCATATCCGAATTAATGGAAGCTGTGGAAGCTGACCGGAAAGGGAAACATGCCAATCGGGTCAATTTTGAATATTACATGAAACAGAGGAAACGTGATGATGAGGAATTTATGTACGCTTTCAAACACGGAATCAAAGACAGCGTGGAGGATGAACTTGCCGATGCTTGTATCCGTGTGTTGGATTTGGCCGGATTGAGAGGATATGATTTGGATAGTCTCGACTACGAAGGAAGCGATACGGAAGACTATTCCGATATGACCTTCACGGAGTCCATGTTTAGAATCTGTGTCTATGTCACCGACAACTTCTACAGGGATGAACCATCTATCCTCCTAAATGAGATATTCGCTTTCTGTCGGGACAGAAATATCGACATCTTCTGGCACATCAAGCAGAAGATGAAATATAATGAACTTCGTCCGTATAAGCACGGAGATAAAAGCTACTGACCATGAAACACATTTTCTACGCCTTAATCATTCTGCAAGCCCTGTATGAGCTTGCGAAACTGTTTAGATGTAAATCCTTGTATCAGCATGTAAAAGTCTTTCAGAAGCTGGATAAGACATCAAAAAGATGGTATCTGATGGCGCATCCGTGGCTTCATATTGCATTATTCATGGATACCATCGGGCTTTTATTGCTGGGGATAGGATTGTTTTCAAGCCAATGGATATGTTTCCTTGTTGTCCTGGTCATGAGTTTCAGTCAGATTCAAAAGCTGGGAGAATGGGCTATATTCTTGGACAGTCTGGTAACGGTCATCATCTACACTTTCGCCATCTTGAACGCATACCACTTGGCATAAAATAAAAAAGGGAGCCAGCCCACACGATTAGAAGCCAACTCCCCCACACGATTATGATGCAAATATAAGATTTCCAACTAAATAAATCGTGCTATGACAAAAGAATTTTCATCAATCGTGGAGTTAAAATCAATACGTGAACAGAAATCTAGATTATCGGAACGGGAACAGGAGTTATCCTCCCCTATCCTGACTGATTTTTCCCTCATCCCGGAGATTTATGAATGGTTCAGAGAGATACTTTCCAGAACAGATTGTCCCCCCAATTCGGAAAGCGTCACCCAGCGGAAAAAGTTTCTTTTCATCGTGTTGTTCCTCTTCGCCCCCAGCGTGCTTGCCGGCGGACGGTTGCCGAACGGAATCCGGGCAGAGATTTCCGGTGTGTTCCTGGATGTTTCCCCGTGTGTAATATCGAACAATATCGCCGATGTTTCTTTTATCTATCAGCAGTATAAGGATTTCCGACAGGATATAGAGTATCTTTACAACCAAATTATAGAAAGGTTGAAAAACAAAGGACTAATCAAGTAACCCCGTTCCGAAAGGCTCGGGGTATTTTTATGAAACATTTTACCAATTGTTTGTTCTTGGTTTAAGCAATCTTAGGCTAAAAATCACCATGTTGGTAACTTTGTCTCAAAGAGATAATAACAGCTATCCTCACGGCTGAAAAGTATAAACCCTGCCATCGGTAAGAAGTGAGGAGCTTGCCTTTGGTGGGGTAATTTTTTAATCTAAGATTCACTGAGACATGAAAACAAATCAAGAAATGGTAAGGCAAATGGGGAATTTAGAAGTTATTCAACGCACCGTTGACGGCTATTTCAATGCTACCAGGCTTGTAAAGTTATGGAACGAACGAAACTCCTCAAACAAAGAATTGAAGAAATACTTTGAAAATGAATCAACCAAGGAATTAATCGCTACCATCGTTGAAAAAGAAAATCTAAATGGGCAAAATTCTCCCTATTTAAGTTCACGTGGTAAATGCGGTGGAACCTGGGTTCATCCTGTATTGTTCATTGATTTGGCTATGTGGCTAAATGCGTCATTCAAATATGATGTAATCAAATTCGTTTCTGACCAAATGATTCGTTACCGGAATGATGCTGGGGACGCTTATAGGGAACTCTCTTCTGCCATCATGAAAATCGTTCCCAAAGACTTTATGCCTAAAGCCATGCAGAAGGTCGGTGAAGCCTTGAACTGGGTTATCTTCAACAGTCATGAAAAGATGCTACGTAATAAGCATGGTGAGGAACAAAAACAACGTGAATTGTGGCAGCTTGAAAAGAAGATTGCTGATTTGGTCAATGAAGGTTTCTTGACCGACTATGAAAGCCTTATTGGGTATCTGAGAATTCAATACCAGAAAAGGAACTATCCAAAGGTCTTTGCTAATGCTGGATAAAATATTACAAAAGTAGAAAAGCCGGAGCGTTATGCTTCCGGCTTTACAATCTAATAATTGTATATTATTTCTTCACATACGTAATTGTCTCATCTTCATAAGAAACATATAATTTTCCATTTCTGATGGCATAATCCATTGTCATACTTCCATCATTTTCATGTATAACTGTAATTTTCCCTCCTGACGTGCTCCAGGCAAAATAACTTTTACCGTATTCGTCGATTTTCCCGTAATCCTCTGCCCATTGGCAACCTGTTCCGTCTTCCTTCAATTCTATGCAAAACACTTCCAACTCAGAATTCGTATCTTCCTCCCAAATTCCGACCAACTGTCCGTCGATATTTGGTTCATCATCTTTAGAACATGAAGACAAAATAAACATAGGCAAAATCATTGCCAACATAAATACAACCTTTTTCATAGCTAAAACTTTATTGATTAAACATTCAATTCCAGCAACTTTCTTAAATCCTCAAAAGAGTGAACTTCATAAAGAGTTCCTTTCACTTTAACATAACCGTTTACTTCTGAATCAGGTGTATTTCTCACAAACAGTTCTGCAATATCAACCTCTAAAGCATTCGCGATACGCTCTAAAGTTTCTAATGTTGGATTTCCGTTGATATTTCTTGTTAGGGTATCTCTTGTCACTCCTAACATTTCAGCAAATTGTTGCATTGTCATGCCTTTTTGCTTGATAAGGTCTTTTACTTTTAAATCCATAAATAATAATATTATAATCGTGTATACAAATGTAGTTTTTTCTCATATAACACGATATTATAGCATCGTTAAATAGTATTAAAACGGTAATCAAATGTCGTTTTTGATTTGCAGATACGATATTAAGATGTATCTTTGCAATGTGATAAACGACATGACAATATCGAATTAAACACATACGATTATGAAGACAACAAACAATGTTTACATCAAAGAGATTAAGGCTCAAATCAGAGTTATCAATGAAGCTCTAAAAAGAATACAAGAAGCTGAAAAGGTTCAGGATTCAGCAGTAAATAATAGAGAATACAACAAGGCAAAGGATGAAGCTATTGACGCAAGCTCAGACGTAATGATAGCTTTAGAAGAGGCTGTAAGACTTGCATCAGCTATGGGGTGTGAAACTGGTCTGTATGAGATATACAAATATCACAAGATTGTAGAACTTGATTTCAGAGAGTCACACAAATAAGTTTAACCGGCAGCCTTTCGGGGGTTGCCACAGCATAAGAAAATTATGAGAACAACAAGCTACATGAAAAGCCATAAGGCAAATGAGTTTTATGTGAAGAAGTCAAGAGGCTACTATTTAGTAATAGACGGCTATGACATGAGTATGGCTTCTTTAGAAACCACCGAAGAAGCAGCCAATAAAACGGCTAAAGAACTTAATGAAATGAGAGCTAAAAGATTGAATATAGCATAAGTTTAACCAGCAGGGCTTATGCCCTGCATAATCCCCTACACGATTATGAATACATATTACAAATTTTGTCCAAACGTATTTCTTGCTAAATGCGATGCTAAGCATGAAAAAGGTGAAACCATTCTTGTAACCACCAAATACGGTAAAGAGAATGAAAGCATAGTGTTTAATCTGATATTTGAACGTGATGGCTTCTACTATTATTCGATAGTTCGCGCTGATGGCTTTAACGTTCAAGAATGGGTAAAGCGAAAGGCAGAACGCCGGCTGGATTGGGCTGCCACTGCAGAACGAAAGAGTGAAGAATACTTCAAAGCGTCAAATAAAGACAGCGATTTTCTCTCGTTGGGTGAACCTATTAAAATCGGCCATCATAGCGAAAGACGACACAGAAAAGCCATTGAAGATGCCTGGCATAATATGGGAAAGAGTGTAGAGTTTGACGAGAAAGCCAGAGAGCATGAAAGAATAGCTCAGTATTGGACAAATAAAGCTGATACTATAAACCTTTCAATGCCTGAAAGCGTGGACTATTATGAGCATAAATTAGCAGCAGCTAGAGAGTATCATGAGGGGCTGAAATCCGGCAAATATCCACGTGAGCACTCATACTCGTTGACGTATGCAAAGAAAGCGGTAAACGAAGCCCAAAAGAATTTCGATCTAGCAAAGAAACTTTGGTTATAAACCCGGTAGCCTTCGGGCTATCACTATTTAAGATGATTATGAGAAGAGAAAAGCTGACAGTTAAAGCATCAGATGTAAAAAGCATAAAGATGAGTGTAAACCCACCAAAGGAAGTCGTAGATGCAGATTACAAAGTGATTCATGACGGTGAAATAAAATGCTGGGTGGGTATAGGTTGGATAACCGAAGGTAAAGCATCAAAAAGTGACTATTATAAGATACCAGAAGTTGTAAACGGATAATTTAAGATGGCTATGAAATCAATAAGCGTAAATGGTTGTAGCGTATGTCAACCTGGTAGTGAGAACTATTGTACCTATACTACCAAATTAAGAGGCAAAAGAATAAAAATGTATCAGTACGATTACAAAACAGATTCAGGTGAGTTGTTTACTTGTTGTGCGCCAACACTGGAAAAGTGTAGGGAGAAACGTGACGCATGGCTAAATAGCAAACATTTGGCTTAATGTTTCGTATGCGTTGAATTGGTATTAAAAATTGTCTTCATAATTAGGTATCTTTGTAATAAAGGTACTATCGCGGGGTGGAGCAGTGGTAGCTTGCTACTTTGACTTGGTAGAGGTCGCGTGTTCGATTCACGTCCCCGCAACTGACATTTAAATTTACACGATTATGAAAGTATTGACATTACAGATTAACAAAGAATGTTTTCAAGACATCCTAAACGGTAAACAAGATGTAGAACACAGATATGTTTACCCCTCAAATGTAAAGAAATATGTTTATTTCAGACATAAAGGGATAGACTATACAAGGCAAGAGGATATACCTGACGATGGCGAAAACATAGAGGTTGTACCAGTTAAATATGATGCCTTGTATCTGATAAACGGCAGGCGCAAAGATGCACCACGTCTAACCGTAGAAGTTAAGTCAGCCGAATATGTAATTTTTACCGATGAAGAAGGCAATGACCTTGTAAGAGTTGAAAACGGTGTAGAATATCTTATAAGCCAAGTATGGTATCATCTTGGCAAAGTGATAAGTACAGAGAATGTTTAACATTAAATGTTTAATTTAAAATTTTAAGCCGAGTCCAAAGAGTAATTAACAGAGTAGCTGGCCCACGTCAGAACATGAACGGTGCAGGCTTGGGCGGTAGATTGGTTGCAAACCGTAGAAATACGGCCAGTGCAACGCAGTTAGGTAATAGAGAGCAAAGACGGTATGACTTGAATGCCGCCTTTGCTGGTGCAGGAGGCAAATAATGAACAAGTATGCACTCTCTATGCAGATAATACGCAGTATCCGAGAAAAGACGGATACTGCTGTATTGTATTATTCTGCTGGTGGTAAAGATGGTATAGCCTTGTTGGATATGCTTGCAGGTGTATTCAATAAGGTTATATACTATTATATGTACTTGATACCTGACTTAGACCACGTGCAGCCCTATATCAGATGGGCAGAAAATCACTACAAGAATGTTGAAGTACGCCAAATAGAACATTTTCAGCGTGACTATTACATTTCATGTGGTTTCTTTCGTGAGCCTGACAACTCAGTAAAACCGAGAAAAATAGGCGAAATAGAGCAGGCGGTAAGAGAAGAAACAGGTATCAAATACGGCTTCAGTGGTATGAAGAGTGTAGATGGTTATATGAAGCGGATGCGCTTAAAGAAGTTTGCGAAGTCCGGTTATATAACAGACAAAGGTATGGTTTATCCTCTCGCATTGTGGACGAATAAGGAAGTGCTTCAGTATATTAGGCAAAGAGGGTTAATACAGCCTTTTATCTATGATTCAAATGCCATAAGTCAAGGTTTTACCATTGACTTAACCACAATGCTATTAATGCGTAGTAAATATCCCAATGATTATAAACGTATTTTGGAAGAGTTCCCATATTCTGAGAAATTAATATTCGATTATGAAAGAGAACAAAATAACTCAACCGGAAAGTAGAGAAATACGTAGAAGCGATATAAACTTCGCTGACTACAATCCTCGCAAAATAACACAGGAAGCAAGAAAGAGCCTGAAAGCAAACCTAAAGCGTGTAGGATTACTTGGTGGAATTGTATGGAATGAGGTTACTGGCAACCTTGTTTCTGGTCATCAACGTATTTCAGTTATAGATGAAGTGAATAAATATAATCCCGACACAAAGGACAATGATTATTTGATTCGCGTTGAAGTAGTTCACATGGACGAAAAGACTGAAAAAGAGCAGAACATCTTTATGAACAATAGAAGTGTACAGGGCGAATTTGATTCAGATATGCTAAAAGATATGCTTGATGGTATTGATTATAGCCTTGCCGGACTGAATGACTTCGATTTGAATATGCTCGGAATTGGTGATTTAGACTTTTCTATTAATGATGATATTTGGAGAAAGGAAGATATATTGGATGATTCATTATCAGCCATAGATGAAGCTACTAAAGATGGTGATGAAAATAAAGGCATTAACCGTTCCAATAATTTTTATGAGGATTCAAAAGAAAATCAAATTGCACGTCACAATGAAGTACAAAAGATAAAAGACAGAATTAGTAATCAAAACAGCTTTGAGAAAGATAACGGAATGCTGAGTTATGTAGTGCTGTCCTTTAATAGCCCAACAGAAAGAGCAAATTTCATGGAGATGTTTGGTTACGGATTTGATGAGCGGTACATTGATGGAAATGAATTTATGAATAGAATAGAATTTGGTGTAGAGTAACCAAAGTAAACAGATACGCGCGCATGGGAAAGAAGCCAGACATATCGAAATTCAGAGAGGTCCTTCATAAAACAGGTGGAAATCTCTCTAAAGTTGCTGCTGTATTCAATGTAACCCGAAAAACCGTGTATGATTGGGCCAGAGCAGACAGCCAGTTCAAAGATGCTATCACCGACGAAAGAGGTTCTCTGGTAGATGAATGCCTTGTATCTGCACGTGTACTTGCGCTTGGTATCCCTGAGAAAGATGAAAATGGGAACTTTATCGGATGGCGTGAACGTCCAGATGGGTATATGATTCGCTATTTACTTTCCACATTAGGAAGAAAAGAAGGTTTTGGAGACCGAGAAGACGAAGACGCAGATATTCCAAAGGATATTAACCACGGAATTTCTATCGACTCATGGATTAAAGACAAACTGAAATGATTGTACCCCAAACGATATATCATCCGCTATATACCGATAGCGAGAAGTTTATCATTCTCATTACCGGTGGCCGTGGATCGGGGAAGTCTTTCAACGCTTCTACCTTCATTGAGCGTCTGACATTCGAAATGACTCCCACAGAGAAGATAGTCCACCAGATTCTTTATACCCGTTACACGATGGTATCTGCCGGGATGTCTATCATTCCGGAGATGATGGAAAAGATAGAACTGGATGGAACAACAAAGTATTTCAAGACCACCAAAACCGATATTGTAAACCGGATGACCGGCAGCCGTATCATGTTCCGGGGTATCAAAACATCTTCCGGGAATCAGACGGCCAAGCTGAAATCAATCCAGGGTATCACCACCTTTGTCTGTGATGAAGCTGAGGAATGGACCAGCGAAGAAGAGTTTGACAAGATCATGCTCTCTATCCGTAAGAAAGGAATCCAGAACCGGATTATCATCATTATGAATCCCTGTGACTCCAATCACTTCATCTACAAGAAGTATATCGAGAATACTCACCGGATGGTGGAGATTGACGGCGTTCAGGTGCAAATTTCCACTCATCCGAATGTTCTACATATTCATACGACTTATTTCGACAATATAGCAAACTTATCTCCTGAGTTTCTGAGAGAGGTTGAAGAAATGAAAGAGAAGAACCCGGAGAAATATGCTCATGTCGTTATCGGCCGATGGGCTGACGTGGCCGAAGGTGCCGTGTTCAAGAAATGGGGCATCGTGGATGAGTTCCCCATGTGGTGCAAGAAGGTGGCTATTGGACAGGACTTTGGTTATACCAATGACCCATCGGCTTCTATTCGATGTGGCATCGTAGACAATGCGCTTTATCTGGATGAAGTGGATTATAGAACTGGATTACTTTCTGGGGATATTATAAAGACGCTACGCCCGTGGAATTTGAGAGTGATTGCCGACAGTGCGGACCCGCGACTCATTCAGGAGATTCATAACGGAGGGATTAAAATATACGCGGTAGAGAAAGGACAAGGTTCTGTCAATGCCGGTATTGACAAGATGCAGGGAATGGAAATATTCATCACCAAGCGTTCTTATAACCTTCAACGGGAGTTCAGAAACTATGTATGGGCAAAGGATAAGGATGGAAACTACATCAACGAACCTGAAGACCATGATAATCATGGCATAGATGCTGCACGCTACTATGTGCTGGGAGAACTTCTCGGTAGAATTATGAAACCCAAAGACGTTTCAGGAATATTTGGACATTAAACTTTGAGATATGACTATAGAAGAAATTTTAGCTATGCCGGAAGTAGAGAGAAAAATCTACTATCTGAAAAAAGGACGAAAGACCGAGCAACCAAACGCTCACGCTCTTTACAACGACTGGAATCCGAACAAGCACGAGATAGTGATAGATGAAGAGAAATACCCGAAAATCAAAATTACGACCCAGCCTGAGAAACGGATTACAGACCCTACAACCGGGAAAGAATATGTTGAGCCGGCGGTAAGGAAAGAAGTTGACCCGAACAGGATTGCTCTTCCTATCGAGCAGGACATCGTGAATATTCAGACAGCCTTCACCGTGGGAACAGAACCGGTCCTTGATTGCCAGCCGGATGAATCGGAAGAAAGCCTTCTTTCCACATTGAAGCAGGTGTTCAAGAAGAACAAGTTGAAATACCAGAACAAGAAAGTAGTCCGGGCATGGCTGGCCGAGCAGGAAGTGGCCGAATACTGGTATGTGGTGAAGGATGACGGCTTCTGGGCAAAGCTCAAACGAAAGATTTCAGGAATCTTCGGCAAATCAAAACCTGAATACCGTCTGAAGAGTGCCATCTGGTCTCCGTTCCGTGGCGACAAGCTCTACCCTTTCTTCAATGACCAGGGGGATTTGGTGGCCCTGTCCCGTGAATACAAGAAGAAAGATCTGAATGACGTGGAGATTACCTGCTTCATGACCATTACCAAGGACATGGTTTATCAGTGGGAACTGACAAGCAACTGGACTGACAAAGGCTCATTTGCACATGGATTCAAGAAGATGCCGGTGATTTATATGTACCGTCCGGAAGCGTACTGTGAAAAGATAAAGAGCCTCCGTGTAAGACTGGAGAAGCTTCTCTCAAACTATGCAGACTGTATCGACTACCACTTCTTCCCTATCCTCATGCTTTTTGGTAACGTGGAGAATTTCTCAGGTGAGTTCAAGAACCGTGTTGTCGAGCTGACCGGCCAGGGAGCAAATGCCCAGTATCTTACCTGGTCACAGGTACCTGATACTGTCAAGTTCGAGGTAGAAACCTTGCTGAGCCAGATATATGGACTGACCAATACACCCAGAATCTCTTTTGACTCCCTGAAAGGTACAGGAAACGCCGTTTCCGGTGTGACTTTCGATTATGTGTTTATGTCCACCCACCTTAACGTAGAAAATCTGAACGAGATCGTCGGCGAGTTCATGCAACGACGTGTAAATTTCCTTGTCTCCGCGTTGGGTTCCGTGAATTCCACCCTTGAAGAAGCCTCCGAAACCATCGATGTGGATGTGCAGATGCAGCCGTATAAGCTGGAGGACATCAAAGACAAGATAGACACAGCTATCAAGGCCAAGGACGGTGAAATCTGGTCTCAACAGCGGGCCATTACCTTTGTGGGGAACGTGGATGCAGTTCTGGATGAGATTGAAGCCATCAAGGAAGAGCAATCTGAGAAACAGAAGAACGACATCGAGAAGCAGAAACAGCTTTCCTCTCTTAAAAGTTCCAGCAGTAAATCTGAAGAATAGAACAACCCAGTCAGAATATTTACGGGGATAATACAAAACAGAATGATATAAATCTAAAATATTGACTATTTGAGTAGCGGTATCTTTCGAGGTATCGCTATTTTCTTTATCATAGTAAAAACATGAATACTTCTTTGTGATTATTCGTTATTTTACTATATTTGCATCGTAATTAAGTCTTAAACGCTATGAGCTACAAATCAGTTAAAGACGTTGTAACGCTGCTTACTGAAAATGGCTTTTGGTTCGTGAGGCAGAAAGGCAGTCACATGGTTTACACTGATGGTAGCCATGTAGTGATTGTCCCCGACCACGGCAAGAAAGGCGTTGAGAAAGGCACTTATTACAACATTCTGAGGCAAGCGGGGCTAAAATAGCCCCCGCCTCTTTTGTTTAACGATAAAAAGGAGGTCAGTATGAAAACCGTAGAAGTGATTGTAGAACATGCTGGTAATAATCTTAGTGCCTATATTGAAGGTGCTCCGGTGATTACTGTCGGTAACGACGTAAAGGAAATCGAGAAGAACATGAAGGAAGCTGTTGAACTTTACCTGGAGTCATGCAAGGAGATGAACATCGCTCCAGTGGAAATTTTGCAGGGAGAGTTCACATTGAAGTTCAAGATAGATGCTGCCACTTTCATCAACTATTACAGCAGTATCTTTACTAAAGCTGCTTTGAGCCGGATAACTGGAATTAATGAGCGTCAGTTGTGGCATTATGCGGCTGGAGTACACAAACCCCGTAAACAGCAGTTGGAGAAGATTCAGAAAGGTATTAACGCGCTGACAGAGGAACTGGCAGCTATAAATTTGTTATGATTATTAATTAAATATAATGGAGGATAGTACAATGAAAGCAAAAGATGTAAATCCAAGTAATTTTAAGGTTGAGAATGTTGTATTTGAAAATGATGATTTTTCTATAGCGATAGGTATTTGGGAAAATGGGGAAAGAAGAATGGCAATGAGATGGAATGGCTATGGAGATGATCCCGGATACCCAAAATTATTTAAAAATCCAGTCTGGTTCATGGTTGATGACTCTTTAATTTTACCTTTCCTGAATGCTTTGAGGAACGTAAAAGATTCTGACAAAAAAGAAATAGAAGCAGCTATATTGAAATTTTAAAAGTATAATTGAATGATGTTCCAGCGTGATTACCCTAGTAGTCACGCTTTCTTTTTGTCTAAAAACGAACATTCCCCTAATTGTTTCGTATCGTTAGCCTTAAAATTTCCCCTTCCCTTTCTCTATAAGTAAATTTACCGTATGAAATTATTAATCAAACTCATACGGTATGACAATCTTTGAACAAATCTTGGCAGGACTGCAACAGAAATTCGCTGGGGTGGACACTGCCACACTCACCCGTATCGCCACAAAGAAGGCAGAGGGTGTAACGGACGAAACGAAGGTGACCTCCATCGTTGAGGGTATCTCATTTCAGGACGTGATGCAAAACTATGGTGATTTCCGTGCAGGACAGGCGCAGACTTCCGCTGTTTCAAACTACGAGAAGAAGCATGGACTGAAAGACGGAAAACCAATCGAGAATCCGAAACCAGAACCACCGAAACCAAACGACCCTCCAAAGCCGCAGGAGACAGACATCGCAAAGATGATTGCCGATGGCATTGCCGCCGGTATCAAGCCGTTTGCCGACAAGCTGGCCAAAATGGAGGAAAATGAAGCGCAGGCGCAGCGCAATTCTCAGATTTCAGCAGTGGCGAAGAAGTACGGTATTCCCGAATTTATGCTGAAAGACCGCAACATTCCTGAGAACACGGACTTGGATACTTATTTCAAGGACATGAAGCAGGATATGTCTAACAACGGGTTTCAGTTCTCCAAAGCTCCTGAGACTGCCGAACAGAAGCAGGAGAAAGAAGCGAGTGAGTTCGCCAAAATGATTGAGGCGGACACAAAATCTATTGTCGAACAACAAAACAAGTAATTTATGTCAGCAGGATACAAGTATTACATGGAGCCTGAACCGTCCATCGAGGAACGCTATGATGTTTCTACCGGAGTAAGACGCAGAGGGCCTTACAAGCTGGATACGACCAACCTTGTTGCTGGTTCATTTCTTCCATCCTTCACTCCCATTGCCGCCGACTTAGTAAAGAAAACCGCTCAGGTGGCCATCCGTGTAGAAGTCTATGAAAAGTTTACCACCGGTTCCAATACCACTTTGAAGATCAAGAAAAACTCTTTGGCTTATGTGGGTATGCATCTGGGTAATGGTTCTCATGGAGCTACCATCAACAGTATTGACAAATCAGACAAAGCTTTCGATAAGTTGACACTGGCTGCCGACTTTGGCGAAACAGTGGAAGTTGGTACTGTACTCTATGAAGCTACAGCTGTAAGCGGTACTACTCCAAAGGTAGTTGCTAACTCAGCTTTGTACGGAAGAGTACAAGTAGAAGAAGGCGTTGTATTAGTTGCTCTTTTGATGCGAGCATTTGAAATTGAGCCTACCAAATTGGCTATGCCTTTCTCTGACATTGATAAGGCTAACATGCCGCATTTCCAGTTCAACGCTGCAGGCGTGCAATCCCCGGCTGGTGTTTCGTATGAACTGCCAGAAGCTTCTGATTCTGTGATGGGAGGTATTCAGTTGGGATTCTCTCAAAGCGGAAAGAAATATCCAGTAGCATTGGAAGGTGGAAAGGCGTATGTAGAAGTACCTTGGACGGACAATAACACTACCTATCAGGCAGCTAACTCAAGTACCTTGGGATTGGTAAAGCAGGGTGCAAAAGTTGATGATGCAGCAGGTGGTGATGAGAAAGATAAAATTAATGCTCTTCTAGCATCGTTGAGAGCAGCAGGTATAATTGCAAGCAAATAAAGAAAGGAGGACTAATATATGATGCTAACTATTCATACTCTGTTTAATGACCCCAATATCGTAAACGCCGTTATCCAGCGCGTCCTTCAGACTCGTAAGGATACAATCTACTGGCAGCAGTATCTTGATTTCCGTAGAACGACTACCCGTGTATTCAAGGACTACATCGGTCAGGTTACTGGAGTGATGGCCGGTTCTATTAACTCACGATACGGCGAGAAGCCTATCCGTGAACGCCGGAATATCGGTTCAGGATATGGTGAAATCGCTTATCTTGGCGATGCTTACCAGATTTCCATTGACCGCCTGTCCGAACTTCAGGACTTGATTGACAAGTTTAACACAGCTAAACCTGCTGACCAGGTAGCAGCCATGCAGGAAATCGTGAATTTCATCTATGACGATTACCGCCAGGTACTTTTGGCAGCTCACAAGCGCATGGATATTATCGTAGGTTCACTTCTGATGACCGGAGAAGCAGCTGTTAAGAACAAGGACGACAATGCCGGAGGCGTTGACCTTCTCAACATTGAATTGCCGTTCAAGTTCATCAAGCCTGATACTGGTGCGAAGACGAACTTCATCACCTATTTGCAGCAGCAGATTAATGCACTGAAAGCGGACTACGGTAATTTCCAGAAGATGATTATGTCACGAGGAACTTTCGTGAAGAATATCATCGGGTCGGCTGAGTTTGGTGACAAGTTCAAGATGCAGCTTACAGGAAATGAGATGTATCTTTCAACTGGTTTGATTACATCTCAACTGGCTTCCCAAGTATTCACTGGCATCGGGCTTCCGGCCATTGAAATCAAGGAAGATTACGTGAAAGACCAGACCGGGAAGAACGTGCAGATTTATGCAGACGACCGTATCACCTTGCTTCCGCAGGATAAGGTCGGTTATATGCGTTTCCACACTCCGTACGAAGCAGTGGACGGCGTACCGGGACGTAACTACACCCAGGCAGACGGTGATATGCTTATTTCCGGTTACAAGGACAAGAACGGTCGTTATTTGGAATACACTGCAGAGTGGATTCCTCAGATTACGAACCCGAATCTGATTGTGAACTTTGATTTGTCAACCATGAACACATGACAGTAAACGACTACATATCACAGAAGTTTCAGACCTTCGGCATCAACTTGTCGGAGGCTGACCTTTTGGAGATAAGTTTGTCTTCAGAAGTAAGCGGAGAGGATGAGGTGGGCCCGTCAAACATCGGACTTGTTTCGGTGTCTATGGCGAAGTTTATCCCCTCTCTTCTACTTCGTGCTACTTCCATCAGCGAGAACGGTTTCTCTATGTCCTGGGACACCAAAGGCTTGAAGGAATACTACTCATTCTTGTGCAAGAAGTATGGTCTTGAAGACACGCTGTCAGATAAACCTAAAGTCAGATTCCTATGATATTTGCCCCACATACATTACAGGTTAAGGTCTTTACTCCGATGGAAACAGACGAGTTCGGCCGGCCCATTCCCGGAACCGGTGGAGAAAGCTGGCAGGACGTATGTAAGTGCCGGTGCGACGATAACTCAACCAAGGAGTTTACTTCGGAGAATGGCAAGGTATACCGACCGAACTATCACGTAGTCTGTGAGAAGAAAACCTCACTGAAGGCTGGTGATGAGGTCAGATGTATGGACGGTAAGAATATCCGTGGAATTGGCAAGGTTTACATGGTGAAGAATACAAACTATTTTGGTTACTCAGAGATATGGCTGTAAAATTTGATTTTTCGGACGTGGATAGCTTTTTCGAGCAAGGAATAAGTGAAATTCGTGACATCGTAGATAAAGTTGGCAATGAGGCTGATGAATACGATGTGAAGGATGGCTCTTATCAGGACAGGACAAAAACACTCCGTAGGTCAAATAAACACAATGTTGAGGACGATTGTAGTCTGACATTGTACAATGATGCAGCAAGCCCCCAAGGGTATCATTATGCGTCCAATGTGGAAAGCAAGGGTTTCAGAGTGAGAAGTGGAGGGGCATTATATGCTGAGAAACGATTAAAGGAGGAAATAAAATGATAGTTACCACCGACATAGCGAACATACTCTATCGTGATTGCCAGCCTATCGGCATTGATGTTGTCCCTCATGGCAAGAAGCTGACGGGACCGATGAAGTCCGAAAGGGTTGTCATTCACGCCAAGAAACAGCAGCCGGGGACGTACTGGAAGAAATCCTTCGTTGAGGTGAATCTTTGTGTTCCTAACTTGAAAGAAGGTGAAGCTAACACAATACGTCTGAGCGAGCTGGAGAAACAGGCGCAAGAATTGTTTGACGGAGTGACCGGACGCTATGACGGTACAACCTATCATTATTCTATCGAATCAATTGGAACGGAGGAGGACACTGCTTTAAAGTGTCACTATGTGAATGTAAGAATTTTGTTTGAAGTTTTAAATGTGAAATAATATGGCAGAATCAAAGAAAATCACAGCTGTGAATATCAAGAAACTTTGGTATGGCGAGACAAATGCTATCACAGCAGATTTGACTGGGCAGGCTTTATATACTCTTTTACAAGGTGAAACCTTAAAAGAGGTGAAGAATATCCATCAGGATACATGGACACTTGAAGAAGCGGAAGCAAGCCGCACTAACTACAAGAACCAGCTTACCGGTCAGACTTATCGTAGTGATAAGGAAATGGGCGATGTAACCGTGAACTTCACCATTGGTGAGTACGACTATCCGACCAAGAAAGACCTCATGGGTGGTGATGTAATTAACACTGATAAGGGTTGGAAACGAGCAAGAGGCAAGGTAAACATTGAGAAGTTACTTGTCGCTTTGACTGACGATGACCAGTATTGTGTGATTCCCCGTGCTGACATCGGTGCACGTGAAGCCACAACAGACAAGGCTGTCGGTATTCCTGTAAGTGCGGTGGAACTGGAACCACAAAATGCAGAAGTTGCACCGGAATACTGGTTTGACTCATCTGAAGTAACAGCAGGTGCTTAATGCCTATCCAATAGGTAGAGATTGAATTCCATAACAGGGGTGGGCTTTATGGCTTCACCCCTTAATTTTTATCTTTTATCAGAATGAATCAAGGAGCAAAAATAGTAACTGAATCCATTATCGGAAGTGATTTCAGAACGGTGTTTGTCGCTGGGAAAGCCTACACGGTCTACCCTCCTACTATCAACAAACTGGCCGGAGCAATCTCCCATTTGTCAGGTGTACAAGAAGCAGACAATTTGAAAGAAGTTCTTCTCTCCCTGGGAGAAAGTGAGGCCTACAGCAGGGCTCTTTCCTGGCTGATAGCTGGTGACGAAAACTTGAGTGAAGAGTTAGCCAAAGGAACATACGAAGAAAACGTAAATGCTTTAGATGAAGCACTCTCTATGATTGACTCAAAGGTTTTTCTCAAAGCTGTCAGCTTGGCGAGGAACGTAAGTCTACTGGCAGCGAAACCGAGGTTGTAGGCAATGAAACTCTCTTGGGGCAGATAGCTTCGTTCATGGAAAATCTGCATCTGTCATACCGGGAAGTGGTCTATGAGATACCATACAGGAATTTAGTATTAATGCAGCGTGACAAGCTCCATATAGTTACCGGAACCAAGGTTACAAAAGTGAAGGGTAAGGACATGGCTTCACGCAGAAGAAGAAACAAGAAATAGATATGCCAAAGTTATCAGAGATTTTTATATATTTGTCTAACAATTAAATTTTAAAGCCGAGTCAGAAGAAAAAGTTTAGACGATTTAGCCGCTCAAAGATGGCGGTTGGCTCAGAGCAATATATCTGATGCCAGAATGAGAAGAGTAAATACAGCATATCACAGGTATGCACGTAATATTCATTCCCGTGTAGGAAATATGGGACAATTTACAGACGAGCAATATGCACGTAAGTTTAGCACACGTACATACATGGGGCTTAATGGCGGATAATTTAAGGCGGGAAATCCCGCCTTATTTATTTTCTATGTATTTCTATTATTTTACCTAAATGAAAAGCTATTTGCCAAAAAGCATATAAATCAGCACGTATCATATTTGGTATGAACCTAAAGCCGTCAACCTCTACTAAAGCCGTATCACGTTCTTTGGCATATCCAACGGCAATATACAAATATTTGTAAGGTTTAGGTACAAACGGAAAATTTCCGTTATTATAATCGTCAATGAAATATTCTTTATCTGGTTGGGTTACATCAGGATTAAGAACATATTTGCCATTTCTATCTTTGAGCAAATAACGATTTGCGGTAATACCCTCTTTGATTTCTCTATACTCTTCTTTCTTTGTACCTGCTATTATCTGGTCAAAATAAACTTGCTTTATAGGTAAATAAAGGGTATTCTCTTTAGTAGGCGTTTCCATGATGTTTAATCTTTCATTTTTAATAGTTTCTCCAAATCCTCAAAAGAATGAACCTCATAGAGAGTTCCTTTCACTTTCACGTAGCCATTTACTTCGGAATTTAAAGACTGGCTGTTTACAGATGATGGTATATATCCATCAATAAGCTCTATTACTTGAACACCTAATGTATTTGCGATTTCTTCAAGCATTTTTGTTGTTGTACCATTGCTTAAAGAACGGCTTAAACTCTCTGGGGTTCTTCCCATTTGTACAGCAAGGTCTTTCATCATAATACCTTTTTCTCTACATATTTCTTGTATTCTATACTTCATACATTTTTGTATAATTGATTCAGTAGTGCAAATATAGAGCGAATTATACATAAATGTATATTTAAAGAATAAAATAATGTTAAACAAGCGCAGAATTATACATTTATGTTTGTTTGCAATTATACAAGTTTGTATATTTGCAACGTGATAATCAACGAGACATATACAAGAATGTATAATTAAATAAAATATAAGAACTATGGCAACAGAAAAGAGAAACCTATTAAAAGAGATTATGAGCCTTGCTTGGTCATTTGTACGCAAGAACGGTTATTCAATGAGTGAAGCATTGAAATGCGCTTGGACTAATATCAAACTTCGTGCATTGCTTCATAAGAAGGTGGTTGAGTTCTATTTCAAGAAAACAGACGGCACACTGCGTCAGGCTTTCGGTACTTTAATGAGTGGCAGAATACCTGAAACAAAGGGTACGAAGAAAACGGTAGATAACTGTCAAGTGTATTTCGATTGCGAAAAAGAAGAATGGCGTTGTTTCAAAAAGTGTAACCTTATAAAGATAGCATAATTATGACAAAGATAGAGTTAAGAGAAAGCGATATGCAGAGAGCAAGAAACCTTAACCGTAAAAATGGATGGGGGTTAACAGCCGACCAGATGAAAAGAATTATATCGGCATACGAGAAAGGCAACGATTATAAGCGTGCTTTAATAGAGTATCGTTTGACAGATGTAAACTTTCATACCGAAGTTGAACTTCTGAAAAACGGTAAATTCAATGAGTTAAAAGAACAAGTAAAAGAATGGTAACAATAAAACATATATAAAGATGGAAACAATCGTAAATCAAAGCAAAATGGCAAAACAAGAAATAAGTTACAATGAAGAAAGGGCTCAAATGTTAAAAGAGTTGCATAGCCATAACCTTGCAGACCGAATAACAAATATGCCAATAAGCGAAAACACACGAGCAGCCTTATATTTTAAAGGTAAGGTTCAAGATGTTATAGATACCCTTTTCTCACTTCACTATTTGATATATAGAGAACCTGACGACAAGACAACAGAAATGTTTTGTAAAGCAGGCGAAATGCTTAATGAACTCGCCGACAAATACATAATTGAAAGTATAAGTGATAACATAGGCACTCGCATGACAGAGATATAAAGCAATTCAAACTCTCACACACGATTATTTTGAAACAATCAGCCAAATGTTTGTTCTGAGAATGATAATTTTTAGGACAGATGTTTGGCGGTTGGTAACTTTGCCTTAGAACGAAATGCGCTTCGTGGCAGTTGCGTATGAGATAAAATATTTAGGACATTTCTTTTAAGGGGTAAACTGCCACTTTAGACCTCTTTTAAGATTTGTCCTTATTTTATATAATATGTGCGGTACTGGTACTACCGCACATTATAAACGACTAAATATTATGAATAATCCAGTAGTTTACGATTACAAAGGTAGTCAAATTTCATTTATCAGTGGTGAAAATGTGATGATAAATGCTACACAGATGGCAAAACCGTTCGGTAAAGAGCCAAAGCATTGGTTATTAAACCAATCAACACGTGATTTTATACAAGCATTAAGCGAAGTAAGAAATCTTACTTCGGCTGATTTAGTGAAAGTTACAAAAGGTGGTATTGAGCAAGGTACTTGGATGCACGAAGATGTAGCCTTAGAGTTTGCCCGTTGGTTGAATCCTGCTTTTGCGATATGGTGTAATGACCGTATCAAAGAATTGCTAAAAACAGGTGTAACCACGATAAGCAATGATGATGAAGCAATAGCTTATGCGATGCAAGTATTAAATAAACGTCTTGAACAGGCAAAACAAGAAAAAATTTTGTTAGAACAGAAGAATCTTAGACTTGAAGATGAAGCGAAGGTCAATGCGCCTAAAGTCTTGTTTGCTGATGCAGTTTCAACTTCTCAACGCTCATGTTTGGTTGCCGAGCTTGCAAAGATATTGCAGCAGAATGGCGTGAATATAGGTCAGAACCGTTTGTTCGCTTGGATGCGTGAAAATGGCTACTTATGCTCAAAAGGTCAATATTACAACCAGCCCACACAAAAGGCTATGGATTTAGGGTTATTTGAACTGAAGCAGACGACAATAAACAAGCCTGATGGTTCGATACTTGTTTCTACAACTACAAAAGTAACAGGTAAAGGTCAAGTTTATTTCGTAAATAAGTTTTTGGGTAAAGATGCAGCTTAATTATGAGAGAAGCATTTAAAATAACGGCAGGTTTGCGATTTGGCAGACTTGTCGTTTTAAAACAGGTAGAACGAAAACCTGATGATAAAGACAAGCATTTCAAGTGGCTTTGCCAATGCGATTGCGGAAAAACTTGTGTTGTTCGTTCAAGTAATTTGAGAAATGGGATAACAAAGAGTTGTGGATGTTCAAAGCTTGATATAAAAGATATTACAGGTCAAAGGTTTGGTAGATTGATAGCTTTAAAACATGTTGGATTTGCAAGTAATAACATTGCATTATGGAAATGTAAATGCGATTGCGGTAAAATGATAGTCGCCAGAGAATGCAATTTACATAGTGGTATAACTAAAAGTTGCGGATGTTTACAAATTGAAAGAACTAAAAAAGCAAATTCAAAACACGGTAAGACAAACACAAGACTATATAATATATGGTCTAAAATGAAAGAACGCTGTTGCAATTCCACAAGAAAAGCATATAAAAATTATGGTAAAAAAGGTGTCAGTGTTTGTGATGAATGGCTAAATGATTTTCAGAAGTTTTGCGATTGGGCAATAGAAAACGGTTATAAAGATAATCTTACAATAGACAGAATAAACTCAAATGGTAATTATGAGCCCAATAATTGCAGATGGGTAACTTTAAGTGAAAATGTAAGGCAAAAATATAAATCCAACTTTATAACTGTTGGCGATAAATCTCTAACGATACATGATTGGGCACAACGGCTAAATCTCTCTCAATATGCTTTGCGAAACAGATATAAAGAATTTGGTAAAGAATGGGTTGAAAAAGCAATAAAAACAATATTAGAAACAGGTGATAACACTCACATTTATAAGCGAAAAGAGTACGCTAATGGTAGAATAAGACATCGAAAAAACACAAATACGCAACAATAGGTTTATTGTTTGGTATTAATCATCGTAAAAACTGAATATTAATGAATTGAGGTGTAATTTCAAACGATTAATATTCAGTTTTTAATATATGGCTACACTTGTATTCCGCGTAAGCGCACAATATGATGAGGTTATAAAACTTCGTAATGAGATTAGTAAGCTGGAAGCCCAGCTCAAGAAGATGGACGTCAACAAATCCCCTGCAGCTGCAAAGGCTTTAGAAACACAACTGGCATCTACCCGTCAGCAGATGATGGGACTGGTAACTGAGGCGGCTAAGACAGGCGCTGTAATGGAGAAAGATTTTAAGTCCAATATTTACAATGCCTCACAATCTGTAAATGATTTTACTCAAAAAATTATTGACCAGAAAAGAGTTGTCAAAGACGTAGAACATGATGTTAAGCGGTTGGGCGATGCTTATAAAACAGCTTTAAAAAGAAATCCGACGGGAGCTGCAGGCTTATTATCAGAATACCAATCTGCAAAGAAGACTCTCGATGAAGAAAAAGCTACTTTATTTGGTTTGACTCAGCAGCAGGCTGAAGCCCGTCTTTCAGTAAAGAGACTGAAGGATGAATATGCAGCCTTTAAGGAGGAAGCAGGTGAAACGGTCGAAGCAAATGAAAAGATGTCCGTTTCCTTAACCAAAGTACTTGGTGTAATAGGTGGAGTAACTGCCTTGAAAAACTTTGCCACAGAACTTGTCAATGTACGAGGACAATTTCAGCAGCTTGAAATTGCTTTTTCAACCATGCTGAAAAGTAAGGAAAAAGCAGATAAACTGATGTCGGAACTGGTGGATATTGCCGCAAAGACGCCCTTTGACCTTCAAGGGGTGGCATCATCTGCCAAGCAAATGATTGCTTACGGCTCGTCAGCTGAGAATGTGGGTGATGAACTTGTCATGCTTGGTAATGTAGCCGCCGGTGTTGGCTCCCAGCTTAGTGAAATAGCCTATCTCTATGGCACATTAAGGACACAAGGGAGAGCCTATGCTGTCGATATTCGTCAGTTTGCAGGACGTGGTATTCCCATCTACGAGGAACTGGCAAAAGTGCTTGGTGTGACAAAAGATGAAGTTTCCGGTTTAGTAAAGGAAGGCAAGGTAGGATTTAAAGAAGTAGAACAGGCCTTCAAAAATATGACTAGTGAATCAGGAATCTATTATAACCTGATGCAAGAACAGTCTAAGTCTCTTACAGGTCAGTTGAGTAACCTTGGAGATGCTTGGGATACAATGTTGAATGAGATTGGAAAAGATACTCAGGGAATTGCTTCTGCAGGTATTTCAGGATTGAAAGGTCTTATTGAGAACTATGAAACTGTTGGTAAGATTTTGATAGGACTGATTGCTACATACGGGACATATAAAACCGCTCTTATTGTAGTGCGAATAGCTCAGGATACATTAACGGCCAGAATGGAACTTGCAATCTTGGTTACCAAAGCTCAAATGATAGCACAAAAGGCCTTGAATACGGTTATGAAAGCTAACCCGTATGTACTGGCAGCTACGGTTCTTGCCGGGCTTGTTGCTACAATGTGGGCCTTTCATGACAGCACAACCGCATCGGAAAAGGCACAACAAAAATTCAATGAAGAACAAAAGAATTTTGCGAATCAGGAAGAGGAACGCAAGAAAAAAATAGAAGAGCTGATACGCGTTATCCAAGATGAGACAGAAACCGAGTTTTCAAAGATAAAGGCCTATGAGGAACTACAAAGGTATTCTCCTGCACTTTCTTCTGCTTATACCCGTGAACAACTGGCTGTACTCAATCTTGCAGAAGCAAATAAAGAACTGAATAAGGAACGAGACAAGAACAGTTATGAAAACATACTAAAGAATATTCAACAATGGGAGGAGAAAATAAAATCATTAAATGCTTCTTTAAAAAATGCGGGGCAAGGTGCCCCACTAATCGCTTCACAAATAGAATCAGCAAAAGCAAATCTTAACAAGTGGAAATCAGCCTTGAGCGAATATAATCGACTGAAAAAGGAAACAGAGGAAAACTCGAAACCTGTTGAAGTCAAGCTGATGGAAGCAAGAAGTAATCGTGAGCAGATTATACGCGAATACAATATAGCAAGACAAATATTGCAGGAAGAGCAAGAAAAAATTAAGAATTTTCCTTTTGCAACAATTCCTATTGACGTTCAAATACGGTTCAATAATGCGCAAGCAGCGCTAAAAGGGATTGACGGCACCATATTTGGCCTGGAATCGCAAAGGGAAGCATCGGAAAAGTCGTATCAGCAAGCATATAAAGAAGCAAAAGCTGTTTACGAAGCAAAATTAAAGGCTGTAGAGGATGCTAAAAAAGGTACTGAGTCAGCCTATAAGAAAGCTGTAGAAGAGTTGGAAGCGGCAGAAAAATCATATAAATCGCTCGGTGGTATAACAGGAGACACTCTGGCCAAACAAGAGAATGATGCGAAGAAAGATGCCGAGCGACAAAAGAAAGAGCAGCAACAGGTTGCAGAAGAACTCCTTCAGCTTCGCAGGACCAATCAGCAGGAAGAAATCAACCTGATGGAAGAAGGTTCTGAAAAGAAGCGCAGACAGATTGAGCTGGATTACCAGCGAGAAATCGATGAAATTAGGAAACAGCGCAAAAAATGGGAAGATGCGCAAGGAGGAAAGCTTACGTCTGAACAGCGGGAAGTATTAGGAAGTCGTGCGTCTAATGCCATGACGTCGCGTGAAAAAGGTCTGGCCGAAATTACAGAAACTGAAAATCAAGCTGCAATCGAGGCCAACGAACGTTACCTGAAAAGCTATGGTACATTTATGCAGAAACGTGATGCAATCATAGCCGAGTACACCCGTAAAATCTCAGAGGCCACTACTCAGGGAGACAAGGACATACTCCAAAAAGAAATGGATAAGGCACTCTCCTCCCTTGATCTTGAGAAGCTGAAACAGGGAATCAACTGGGAACTTATCTTCGGTGACTTGGACAAGGTATCCAAAAAGTCCCTGAACAAGGTAAAGCAGCAGCTTAGGGACTTCAAGAACTCCGAAGAATACAAGAATATGGCTGTTGACCAGAAGAAGGTCATTGACGAGGCTTTAAGCAACATCCAGTCAACCCTTATCGACAAAGGAGGATTGCTGGCCGACCTACCCGAACAGTTAAGCGAATTGGCCAAGGCACAGGAAGAACTGTCACAAGCTCAGGAGGAATACAACGAAGCCATGAGAAGCGGAACAGATGAACAGAAGGAAGCGGCCACGAAGAAACTGAATGATGCCCAGAAAAGACAGCAGAACGCTCAGGTCAATGTACAAAAGTCAACAGATAAAACGACAAGCAACCTTGTCACATTGTCGAACGTCATTACCCAGCTTGGTTCAAATTCTGAAATTTCACTCTCTCAGGTCGGTGATTTGGCCGGAAATATAGTAGACATATTTGCAGAAGAGAGCGAGAAACTTGGAGGTATAATTGGAGCTGCATTTTCTCTTTTAGATGCCATCGGGACACAGGGGTTGGATGGTTTCGTAGGTAACATATTCAGTAGTGTCTTTAAGTCTGTAGGTGGAATATGGGATACCCTGACTTTCGGCGGATTCAGCAAACTCTTCGGTATTGGAGGAAACGAAAAAGAGGTGCAGGATACCATCAACAGACTCACGGACAGAAACGAAAAGTTGCAGTCTGCCATCGAATCCCTTACAGAAGAAATGAAGTCCAGCAAGGGAAGCGAGAAATCCGTAGCAGAGTACAATAAAGCCATCAAGTATCAGGAGGAATACAACAAGAATGTCCTTTCAAAAGCGCAGGCCAATGCTGGCTATCACAGTAAACATCATAGCTGGGCCTATTACATGGGCTGGTCGGAAAGTGACATACAATGGATTCGGGAAAATGTCATGGCAGAGTTCACAGGTACAGATTCCTTGTGGCAGATGTCTCCGGAGCAGATGGACTTATTACGTCAGAATGTAGACTTGTGGCAGAAAATGGCTGATTCAGGGAAAGGAGGCTATGGAAATAGTGTCGTTGATGCGCTAGGTGAATATGCAGATCTGGCCGGAAACCTCGAAGAACTGAAAGAGGGCCTTTTCGAACAGCTTACCGGAATAAGTTTTGATTCCATGTATGACAGTTTCATAGATACTCTCATGGATATGGATGCCTCGGCGGAAGATTTTGCGGATAACCTATCCGAATACTTTATGCGTGCCATGCTTTCAGATAAAATCGGTAACATGTACAGCCAGAAGCTGGAAGACTGGTGGAACAGATTCGGTGAAAGTATGAAGGACGGAAACCTGAGTGAGAGTGAACGTAATTCACTCCAAAACGAATATATGGGGTACGTGAATGAAGCATTGAAACTACGGGATGAACTTGCCGCAGCTACCGGATACGACAAGGCTGGCAGCAGCTCCCAGCAGTCGGCCTCCAGCCGCGGATTCGGTACAGAAATGACGCACGAGGATGCCGGGGAACTGAGTGGGCGGTTTACAGTCGTGTATGAGTCCAATCTTCGTATTGAGACGGCAGAACAGCAGCAAACGGTAGCTATTACCGAACTGCGAGGTTCCATCGGCTCCCTGACATCACAAGTAACCGGTCTGTACAACATTGCCGACGAGACACGTACCATCCTGGCCAATTCCTATCTGGAGTTACAGCAAATCAGAGAGAACACAGGCGAAATTGTCAAACCTATCAAACAGATGCAGGCCGACATTGCCGAAGTGAAACGTAATACAGCAAGATTATGACAGGAGATTTATTTATTAACGGGAAGGATGCCTGGAGCACATGGGGTGTCCGCATGGGTGACGGTTTTCTCGATGCTATCGACGGATTCAACCAGATGAAAGACTACATCGAAGATGAGAGCCGTCTGGAGCACGGGAAGCGAATAATAACCGAAAATGCAAAAGTAGCATCGCGTGAAATCACTCTCCAGTTCACCATAGAAGGAAACTCAGAAGGCGACTATCGGACAAAGAAGAAATCTTTTCAGTCAGAACTGGAGAAAGGAACCGTAAACATCAAAATCCCAACTCTTGGAAACGAAGTCTACAAGCTGGTTTACCTGGGTAAGAGCATTTCTTACGGGTTGAGTATTGACAGGTGTTTCGGTAAGGTTTCAAGTAAGTTTTGCGAACCGAATCCCATGGATAGAAGCGAATAACGAACATTTCCTTTATTGTTTCAAATGGAAGTCCGGATTTTTAGGGCTTCCATTTTCTATTTATGAACTTTGGGGATATGATTGAAATTAAGGACATATCCGGAAAGACAAGATTCTCCACCCCTATCAACAAAGGGGCGAAGGGAAAGTTTACACTGATGAAAGAGGACTACATCGTTCTCCCATTCTCCGTGCCTGAACCGATATATTTTAAACTTGGAGACTATGTAGACCTTTCTGGGGTTCTGGATGATTCTCTGGGCGGATTACTTTCAAAAGTATATGAGGTAACTGACTTGCAGAAACCTTCTTTCAATGCTTCTACCGCTGGATATGATTATGAGCTGAAACTGGATGCTTACTACTGGAAGTGGAAAAACAAAATTTTCAAATACACTCCTGAACATGCTGGATATGAAGCGTCATGGTCTCTCACCGCAGCCCTTGATGTACAGCTTGGTGTGTTCTTACGTAACCTGAAAGCTTTGGGATATACCTATAAGGGAAAAGAATTCGTATTTGAAATAGATTCAACAGTAGAGAATAAGGCAGTTGCAATGACGTATGACAATATGAACCTGCTGGATGCCTTATTCTCAATGGCGGGTGAGGATAAGTGGAACTGTGATTGCTGGATAACGGACAACGTAATTCATTTTGGGCGAAACGAATTCGGTGATGCCGTGAAAATCGAGTTAGGGGTTGAAGCGTCTGCCATGACTCGCAGTGAGAGCAAAGGCACTTATGCCACCCGCATTTATGCATTCGGATCTACAAGAAACATACCTGAGAACTACCGTTCCATTGAAGAGCAGACGGTAGTAAACGGAGTTGTGCAAAGACGACTTATGCTTCCCGCTGGTACGCCATACATAGATGTGTATCCTGACATGAGCCAGGAAGAAGCAATTGAAGACATCGTGGTATTTGACGAGGTATATCCCCGACTTGAAAGTACGATGTCAAGTGTATCTACGAGGACGGAAACCGTTACAAATGAAGACGGAGGTCAGGAAACCGTGACTTACTATCGCTATCGTGATACTGGCCTGAATTTCTCCAAGGACTACATACTTCCGGGACAAGAGCTGACAATTATCTTTCAGTCCGGCAAAATGAATGGATTGGAGTTCGGTGTTATTTTTGACCCGGACAACAACGGAAGCCAGCTTTGGGAAATTGTCCGCAGCGAAGACTACGGACGTCCATTGCCGGATGATACCATATATCCTGAAAATGATGACAAGTATATCCTTTCCGGTTTTGATCCAAAGTTTGTTTCTGTACAAATGATTCCGGACGCGGAGCAGGAACTGAAAGAGAAGGCACAGAAGATAGCAGACCAGCGAAAAAAGGACGATGGTACATACTACACTACCCTCCGGTCAGAATGGGTTAATGAAGACAAGCTGAAACGCTTTTTCGAGTTCGGGCAAAAGATAAACCTGGTCAATAAAGCCTTTTTTGAGAATGGCCGTGAAAGCCGTGTTCTCGGATGGGAGTTTAACCTTGACATTCCATGGGATTCTCCGGTATATACTATTGGGGAAAGTATGCCCTACTCTCGCCTTAATGATGTGGAAGAGAAACTGGAGTCGATTACGTATAAAGGGCATACTTATGTTGGAGGCGGAGGAAGTAGCATATATGTGATTAAGACCAATGATTCTACTGCCCCATCGGACAGTAACGTATTTTCGGCAAAACGGTCACTTGCAACATTATTGAGAAAGGACAAGGAAGACCAGACAAACTATCTCATTAAGCTTCTTGGCGGTATCATATCTCCTTTCCTGGAATCAATTGACTTCGTGACCGGAATGATGGGTGCTGGTATGTCATTCTCTTCAGAAAAGGGCGGCGAGTCTGTCGGATGGATTGACAAACTGTACGTGCGCAAGAAAGCTATCTTCCAGTTACTTTCAATAATGGAGACCGAGCTGGCCGGAGCTTCCTTCATGTTCAACGCCAGCGGGGCCAGAGCAACGATTACTAAGGTCGAGTTTATAGAAAAAAAGGGAATTCGTTTCAAGGATGGTAAAGGAGTCAAGTTCTCAGACGGGAAAAGAGGTTACTCATCTCCTGGAACTTATGGTTCTGTTTATCGCTGTTACTTCCTTGCAGATGATGGTGAGAAAGCCATAGAAAATCGTTTTAAGCCAGGGAATTTAGTACGCTCACAGTCCTTTAATATTAAGGAAGGCGCGTATGACGGCGTATCCAATCACTATTGGTGGCGTCTGGTGGAAAATGTTGGTGATAACTGGATAGAGGTATCCGTGAATCATTGTGACGAAGGCAGCGACATACCGGCAGTTGGAGATGTGATGGTACAACTTGGAGACGTATCGGATACAGATTTTCAGGCTGCAATCGTGTTGTCTGCATACGGAGACGGTGCGCCTTCTCTTACCTTCTATCAGGGGATAAGTTCTTACTCCCTCTCCGGGAAAGATATAGTTTCAATCGGATATGATCGTCTAACTAAAGAAGGATACTTTAATGTTTATGGAAAGACATATATCGGTAATAGGGACAAGACAAATTATATCAGACTTGCTTCTGGAGAAATAGAGGTACGTGCAGCAAGAATATTGTTGTCAAATGGTGAAAGCGTTGTAGATGTAGCAGAGAAAAATATCTCAATTAAACTTGGTGCTACGGGTATTGACATCGAAAAAAATGAGATTGTTATTTCTTCAGATAAGTTTAAAATTAAAAGTTCTGAAGGGAAAGGAATAGCCGTGTTTACGGTTAAAAATGGGAAACCACTTCTTCTTACAGAGTGCATAGATGTAAACTCGTTAAAAGTGAAACATCTGGATGGTGCAGACGGTACATTTTCGGGTGAACTGAAAGCCGCTAAAGGTACTTTTTCTGGAACAATATCTGCCGATGGTGCTAAGATTGGAGGTTTCACTATAGACAACGGTTCCTTGAATTGGAAGGGAAGGGATTTTTTCGGCAATGATAGCAGGAGTATACGGATTGGTGTTCCTACGGATGATAACAGTGGTATGATTGACATAAACTTCAATGGTGCGACTGACGGGAAATTTGGGGTTAAAGTAATTGGAAGCAATGACGGTGGAGCATGTATCTATGCTTCAAGGAACGGTACTAGCAAGCCACATAGTTCTAATACTTATGCCGGATATTTTGACGGAGGAGTACATGTAAACGGAAATCTTTATACCAATACGATATTGTCTAATGAGTTCGGTACCGGATGGTCATTGCAAGCCGATGGATCATATACATACAAAAAAGGAGCAACGAGAACAATATCATGGACTATACAGAATGGTTCGATACCTTCAACGTATAAACTGGTTTTTGAAAATGGAATTTTAGTCGATTAATCATGAAAATAGATTTTAAGCAATTTAAGAAGTACACGAAGATAGATAAATCTGAATTCGTGGAGATTGATGTCAGAGAAATGTTTGCAGATAACATTTTCAATGTGACAGGAGTTGGTATTGCTGATTTAAAATTGGCTGAGAAAATTTTTTCCAGCGATGACGATACCGAATTTTCAGATGATGAAGTTAACAGGGTAAGACATCATGCAGCGTCGCTTCTTCCATGGTTTCTTGCTGGGCTTAATGATGCAATGAGATAATTATAATATACAATGTTGGTAATATCATTAATAACTATAAATTAAAAACAATTATGGCAGCAGAAGAAGATTTTGTATTAAGCTTTACAGGTGAAGAAACTGACAATCTATTGAAACATACAGAAAGTATGAAGAATCAGACAACGGAAGAAGATGGTGAAACGGTACAGGTGTACGATACAAACGGCGTGCCGCATAAGGTGTCGAAAACGGAGCTGCTGAAGAAGTCTACACTGGCTCTTCCAGAGCTGGAAGACATATCCGCTTTTGTGGCTGTTAATGCCGCCGGAAATGCTATCGGATTGATGACAAAAGAGCAGGTTGCGTCAGTCCTGGCGGGACTTATTGATTTCCCGTTCAAATATAGAGACCGCGTCGATATTAATACGGATGCAAATTCACTAACAGAATCAGGATTTTATGCAGTGTATTGTTGGGGTGAAGATATAGCTTCTAAGCACTATCCGATAGAGCTTGGGCATATTATTGTTTTTCAAGATGGAGCGGGTGGCTCTGTTTCTCAGCTTGCAATTTCAGACAACGGTACATCATACACAAGAATGAGCTGGGGTATTGATAAATGGAGCGAATGGAGACAACTAAGCTGATTAACCGATTTGTTTCCATTCAAACCAGTAGTCCCACAGAACACGAAAGTATAATCCGTTCATTGAACTGAATGCAAATTGACACCGAACATTATCAAACGTAAAACATACGGCAATTCCATTATCGTATGCTAGTCCAGGTGGTATATTTAAAGTACCTTGATAAAATCTAGCTACACCTAAGCTCATACTATTGAGGTCGGAGACAGACCTCTCCATAAATCCATCCTTAGATAATAATCCGTTCTTTTGGGGTGTTGCAATACCAATAAGTTCCGCCAGGACTTATGGGTATGAATGAAAACAACTGAAATAAAGAAAGCTGTATTGAAAATTATTTGAGTGGTAGAAATTGGGTAGAAAATAGTAACTAGCTTGCTTATTCTACCCGGCTTCTACCAACTTACTGACAAGGCGTGTCAGTCAATTTGAAACCTTTTATTCTTTGTTCGTTTTTATATCATTTACCTTCGCTGAAAAAGGATGGTAAATGAGTAGTTTTGTGTGTGAAATAGTAGTTACGCCCATGAGCGTGTTCCATTAAGTTGGGATGCGCTTGTGGGCATTTTTTGTTTAATCTAAAACCTTAGTAAGATGAAAAGATTCGTTTTCATGATGGTCGCACTGCTGATGTGCGTAGTGAGTGTTTTCGCGGAGACTTCCGTTAGTGTAGAACCTTCCGTTCCGGAGTTCCTGACCGGATTTGCCAGCTTCACCGGGCTTGTTACGGTCGTGGTTCCTGCTGTAGTAGGATTTATCGCTTCGAAGCTATCCAATCCTATGAATAAGTGGGTGACTATGTGGGTAACTGCTGTAGTTGGTGTAATCGTTACCTTCTTCAGTTGGTGGATGAATCTCGGTTTCCCTCCGGCAGATGCAAGCGTCTGGGTTGTGGTGATTGATGCGTTGTTTGTCGCCCTGGCATCTACTGGTATCGTGTCGGTTGTAACAAGTGAATGGCTGTCCAGGTTGTTCGGTGGTAAGGTAAATAAGGAGTGATGCAGAACCTTATAACCGTCATAGCCCCGCAGATTCTTGTTGCCGGGGCTTACTCCTTCATTGGAGAAATTAAGGAAGTAGTCTTCGAGCTTCGTTGGATGCTGGCTTTTATCGTTGTGATGATTGTGGCCGACTTTGTTCTGGGAATCATCGACAGCGTGGTTAAGCGGGGCGAGGATTTCCGCTTTTCCCGTGCTGGCCGACGTACCGTGTGCAAGTTCATTGAGTATAATTCATACCTTGTTGTTGGGTTCATGCTGGGCATTGCAATTCTTCAGCCGGTTGGCATCTGTTCCTATACAATCAGTTCTATCTGCGGGCTGGGGTTGGCTTTCATTTTCGAATTTGACAGTATTATGGAGCATATATGCACAATTCATGGTATCAAGAACAAGGTTTCCATTAAGCGCCTGCTGGTGGGCTACATTAAAAAGAAGTACACAACGGCTGGCGAAATTATCGAAAAAGTTACAAAGGATGAAGAAGACAGATAGACGCCTGATAGCGGAAATCATCTACTCCGTAATCATAATATTACTTATGACAATAAGTTTCATGACCTAGTTGATATGAGAAAGATAAGGATAGGGAAAGATATATACTTCACCTGGCAGATACTCACGAACAAGGAGCCTGTTCCACTGGAAGGAAGGGACTTGAAACTCATGCTGAAGAATCCTCTAGGCAGATTTCTCGATTTCCATTTTGAGATATATCAGGGAAACAAGCTGAAATTTACTTTTCATGGAACGGACCACAAACACCTTGGTACGTATTCGCTGACTTTGTGGGAGAACTATGGTAAGGAAGGACAGACTGCCGTTGACATGTGTGAGGCTTTCAGGCTTGTTGCAACAACTTGTGAAGAGGACAGCATAAGTGTCCCTAACCTTGAAATGGCCACCGTCAACCTTGGTGCTTCTTCCATTGACATATCAACCGGTGGAAGCATTCCCATTCCCGATGCGCCAAAAGACGGGAAGATATACGGCCGGAAGGATGGAGAATGGGAGGAGATAACAGAAGCAGTATGGAATGAAGAAACAAACAGTTAAAATCAGACTTTTATGGCAACAACAAAATTAAAATTCTACAGGGGCTTAAAGGCCCGTTATGATGCAGCGTCAAAACATCTGGATGCTATCTATTTTGCAACCGACACCAAAGAACTGTTGATGAACGGTGTGAATTATGGAGGAAGCGGTGTCACAGATGTCAGTTTTGACAAAGGCAGCAATAAACTTATCGTTACCAAATCATCAGGCAAGACCGAATATGATCTGACGGAACTCATCAGGTTCAAGACATCATTGCCAGACAGCCTTGCCACTCCTTCGAAACTGGGAGGTCTTCCGGCTGGGACAAAGGTCGAGACCTTGAAGACAAAGACGCTGAGCCAGATTTTCGAGGATATTCTCTTTGAGGAAATCCAGCCGACGGTACAGGCACCAAGTGCAACAATATCATTCAAGTCTCCTTTTACCGCCAACAAGATTCTGGAGGTTGGTGAAAGCGCACCTACCGCAGAACAGATTCAGACAGGATTTAACCGTGGTAATTGTACGGTTGTTGGCCAGGCAAACAAGAACCGCGCAGGAGAACTTATCTCCGATGACCAGTCCTTCATCTATGTAGGAAACAGTACAAGCAACAAGACATTGCCGACGAAAGTTACACTCGGTACGATGCAGTACAATTACCAGGCTCATCATGGCGCAGGTGACACCTTGCTCACTTCAAAAGGAAACAAGGCGACCGTATCCCCTAATCCGCTTCCTGAAGGTACTGTGAAATCAGGTGCTGTCTACCTTTATGGTACCTATCCGTTTTACTGTAATGGTTCTTCAGCTTCTACCTCTGCCGGAGATACCAATTTCCCGTCTGCCGCAGCTCCTGATACAAAGCTTCCGCTGCAGAAATGGACTGATACATTAATTGGAGCGAAATTTGCTTCTGAAGCAGCAACCGGAACCCGCCTTGAATTCTACTTCCCTTCAGAAAAGAATGTGTCAAAAGTCGAGTTCTATAATACGGTGTCCGGAAAGTGGGAAGTCTTCGGAACGGACAAGTACACCGTATCTGATGCAGGAAACAAGACCGTACAAAGTGTTCAGATTGCATACAAGAAGCTGACAACGACAGGTGCCATGTCCGGTGCATTACAACTTCGCTTCACAGTTTCCGATGCCGGAAAAAAACTTGTAGACGAGCCGGACACATATAATGGCGAGGAAATTACGGATGAAGTGATAGCCATGCTTGCACGAAACAGCCGTGAAGTTCCCTTTGCCATGCCGATGAACAATGTCATGCCGATGGCTTCGACAACAGGAAACCGTCCTGCGGGTATTGCTTCCTTTGCCGTGAACTTTGAGCCTGGAGGACAGGCGCCACTGGATGCCCGTCAGCTTGTTCCAAACAAGACAGACCTTATTGCCGCAGCTACCTATTCAGGAAAGAATACTTATAACGGCATGTTGGTCGTTGTTGGAGATAACGGGGACGGCAAACCGGCTCTGTATGTCCTGAAGGACATGACAAAGATTACCCAGGCTGATTATGGCGGATGGATTCGTCTTGACGTCGGTGCACAGACACTCATCCAGATTATCAATGACCTCACAACGGGCGGGACTAATAAGGCACTTTCCGCCGAGCAGGGTAAAGTTCTGAAAGGTCTGGTTGACACACTGACAAACAAGGTCAACGCGCTTGGTGCCGTATATGTGCCAAAGGGTACTCTGGCAGACCTTAGTGCCCTGAAAGGGGTGGCTTCTGTATCGAAAGGCCACGTATATAACGTTACGGCAGAAGTTACCCTGAACGGCAAGAAATATCCGGCTGAAACGAACTTCGTCTACATCGGAGAAACGGCCAATCAGGCAAGTGTGGAAACCAACTGGGATTCCTTGGGTGGTACGGTCGATTTGACAGCGTATGCAAAGAAAGCTGACCTCGAAGGATTTCTTACCGAAGAGGATTTGGCCGGATATGCCAAGGCTGTAGATGTGGCGAACACCTATGCCACAAAAGCTGCACTGAGTGAGGCTATCGAAGGGCTTTCCTCCACTTATGCGACCAAGGCTGAACTGACCAGCTATGCAACGAACGAGACTCTGAAGCAGTATGCCACTAAACAGGATCTTGACGATGCGTTTGCATGGAATGAGGAAACCGAGTAATAATATGTGGGGGCTTTGTATCAGAGCCCCCCATAAATCCCAATGACATGGCGAAAAAGAGATTCAACAATTATTTGAAATATGCCACCTTCAAGAAAGAACTGGAAGCCGGTAACATATTGCCTGATTCCGTTTCCTACATCAAGGAGATACGGGCTATCTATACCCATGGGGAATATTATGGCAATGGCTGCATATCCAGCGTGAATGCTGGTACGGGTGAGGTCAGTGCCGAGCTTCTTCCGAACGTGTTCCATGTGTTCGGAGAAGTATCCGTACTTAACGTCACATTTGGAAAAGGCTTTCCAGGCATTGCCAATGAGTACATGTTCCAGTTTTCAAGTGGTGTTACGCCTACCGTCCTGAATCTTCCTGAAGGTGTGAAATGGATAGGAAGCAGTGTTGTCAGGGCCAACAGGACGTATCAGGTAAGTATTCTTAATAATATAGCTGTGATGGGAGGTACTTTATGATTTTGTTAAGACGCAGATTGCTTATACTGGCGGCCATGAATAATGGACTGCCTAATATGCCGATTCGGTTTAAGACCGGCGAAAGGGCGGTATTCAGTGACGGGAAGCATGGATATTTTTCGATGGACAGAAGATTTGTTCGTGATAAGAACATGTCACGAATGTATTTCAAAGACGGGAAACGGATTAGTGTGCTGAAGAAAAGGAACTGAACTAAACTAAAATAAAATAAAATAGGAGTGCCACTGCACTCCTTGTAATAAATTTTTTATTAACCATCCTACCATTGGCAGAACTCCACAAATATAGATGTAATTTTATTATGAACAAAATAGATTCAATAATAATTCACTGTTCAGCCACACGTGCTGGGCTGGACATTGGTAAGAAGGAAATCACTCAGATGCACCTGCAGAAAGGGTTTTCTACAATTGGTTATAATTACGTTATCCGGCTGGATGGTACGGTAGAAGTTGGCCGTTCGCTCACTATTGACGGGGCGCACTGTAATAGCAAGGGATTCTCAGGTGTGTCGTACAACAAACATTCAATTGGTATCTGCTATGTGGGCGGTCTGGACGCGCACGGTAAGGCAGCTGACACCCGAACACCGGAACAGAAGAAAGCGTTAGCCAAACTGATTAAGGAGCTTTGCGGAAAGTACCAGATTGTGGAAGTGTTGGGCCATCGTGACACATCGCCTGACCTGGACGGAGATGGAATCGTTGAACCTGAAGAATGGACAAAGATGTGTCCTTGCTTCGATGTGCGTGCGGAATATCCATTTATCCAGGAAATCATTGTAAAGCCATGAAACTATTGTATTACCTAATTATTGCTGCATTAGCCCTGTTACTTATCATAAGCCGTAGGAATGATGCAAGTAGTGTGAATAAGGATGCGGATACTATTACTATAACGAACACGGTCAGAAAAATACAAGTAGATACAATGTATATTCTGTCTCCACAGCCTTATCTTGCATGGATTGATAATTCAGATACGATTCATGCAAGCGACACCTGCTATCATCTGCGTGAATACAAAGAATACCGTGATAGTAGCTATTATGCAAAGATTAGCGGTGTAGCACCACGTTTGGACGAAATTCGAGTGTATCCGCGTACCATCTACCAGACTGAATACATTTACCGTGACATCGTACAAAAAAACAAACGCTGGGGGCTTGGTCTATCTGCTGGCTATGGTATCGGTAGAAACGGGTTGTCTCCTATCTTGGCGGTAACGGTAAACTACAATTTATTTCAATGGTAATTCCCATTTGCTATTTAACAAAAAAATATTGTTAGTTTTGTAACTTAAAATCGAATTATTATTTACATTTGTCTCGTTGTAAAAAATAATAAAACTATGGCTGATTTTAAGGATTTAGAACTGATTAAAAGCTCAAAAGAAACAGAGATTGTTAATTGTAATATTTTGGGTGTAAAAGTTGCGACAAATGGATATTGTGGTGGCGATTCCGGGCATGGATCAAGAACCTATTTTAGATTAGAGGATTTAGCTTCAACTGATATTAATATTCGTTTACTCAAGGATAAAAGAGGAGTGGAAGTTATGTTAGGAGGAGATGCTGAATTAGAAACTTTCATACAGGCTTTAAGATGGGCTGCTGATAATTTGGAAGAAATGGCAAAAAAATAAAGTGTCTAATATAAATGACTATCTTTGTCGTGTAGAAGTTTGCTTTTATTGCAAACGAAAGCCCCAACCAGATTAATATCCGGAAGGGGCTTTTATTGACTTATACTTTAGGCTATTTTACATTAAAAGATACAAGCACTTCACGCGGTTTACCCTTGTAAAATTGATATACATAGCACTCCACCATTTCGCCTTTGTACTTTTGGAGTCTCTTGTATAAATACTCCTTCACTTCAACCTTACGAGAGAAGTAAAGATTCTGTTCGCTAAAGACAGGTTCATCTGCCCCAACCCAAGCTTCTAACGAGCATGGGCATTTGTTGATAATTCTTTTCATATTACAATAAATATTATGTAGTGGCTCCATTGCCTCATACATAACATAACAGATAAAGTGTCAGACAAATTACCCTCTCATCATCATAATATCAGACCTCAGTTCGATATATTCTTTGTACTTTTCCGGGTTGTTCACGTAATCAATCACACGAGATATGGCCATATCAGCCTGTTTCTGCCGGACTTTGGTGTAGTATCGTATAACTCCTTTTGATTTGTCTGAGTGGCCTAAGCAGTAGTCTATTATCCCGTCAGGAATACCTATTTCAGAGGCGTACTGAGCGAAAGACTTGCGGGCCGAATAAAATGTAACACGTTCATCAATATTTAACTCTTCAGCCAAATCTCCAAGAGAATACGTAACATACTGAGAAAAGTTGTGATATGTGAATTTATACCCAAAATCAAGTTTCCCCGTCCTTTTATCCATCCACCTGCATATTATCTCTCTTGCTTGAGACGGTATTGTAAATGTGATTACACTATCCGACTGCATTCGCCCTTTAGTCTTTGAGCGTGAATATTCCAATACATCTTTTCTAAAGTCTGTTTGCATAATGTCTATAAGATTCATCCCTCCCAGGTAAAAGGAAAGGCAAAAAAGGTCACGTGCCATAATCAGCTTTCTTTTTTCTGGTGAAGATTCACGAATCTTGTTAAAACTCTGTACTGTCAAATCAAGCTTCCTGATAGGGGCTGCAGATATTCTTGTTGTTACAAAAGGATGTATATCGTAAGATATATTCCACTCTCTTATCGCTCTGTTGATGACAGATTTCATCTGGGCGAGCATTGTGTTTACTGTGGTTTCAGTCACTTTTCGCTTCCGTATGAATGCAGCAAAATTCTGGACTAGTGATGGGGTTAAATCTGAGAGAAGTATGTCACCTCTTGCAAAGTCACGAAAATACCTCCCCACCCTTTCAATAGACAATGCGTATGAATCTCTTCCCTCAGACTTGAGATAGTCTACAAAATTGCTACATGCTGATGAAAAGGTTTGCTCATCGGAAAGATTGTCTGTAGAAATGATTTCTTTAATTTGCCGGCAGGAATAAAGTTCAAGATGTTTTATTGAGTCCAGTTTCTCTTGAAGGTCATCAAGGATGTTCCTAAGTTTCCGGTTTATCGCAGATGCCTCTGGATGCTTCACGACCTGACCGTTCTTAAACTGGTTCTCTGAAATAATGAATCGTGTGACGATATATGTTGTTTCATGCTTGTGACGGAGTGCAATTCTTATCTTATGTCTTCCGTCTTTTAATGCTTTTGCCTTGAAAATGGTAAGTGATAGAGTTGCCATAATGATTAAAAAATTTAAGGATACTCCAGGGATACTCACAGAATTGTAAATTTACAATTCAAATCCTTTTTTTTAATCATCGTAATAAGCAGTAGAAAATAGAAAAACCGCCTAATTCACAATGTAATAAGCGGTTTTAAGTCGGAGCCGAAAGCGGGACTCGAACCCGCGACTTACTCATTACGAATGAGTTACTCTACCAACTGAGTTATTTCGGCAACGTGTTTCGTTGAAAACGGTTGCAAAATTACTCTTTTCTTGAAACCTGCCAAATAAAAAAGAGATTTTTTTCCGAAAAACTACATTTTTCCGGCCCGTACAACCCGTTTCCGTTACATCACAAGAGCATTTGACACATTATTACGTGTAATTTGTACAATAGTCCCTTGTCTGCCTTCTGCCGATTTTCTACTTTTACCCGCAAAATGAAACATTACACTACCATGAAAAAGAAACTGATAATTTCACTGCTGGCACTGGCTTCGCTGGGAGCCGGAGCACAAAACTTGCAAAAGGGAGACTACGGATACTTGTACTGCCACATGAGCGGACGAGGAGAATGGACGGCCTACGCCCTGAGCCGTGACGGCGTACACTTTCACGACCTGATTGATGGCGACCCCGTATACAATGTAGAAGAAATGTCAAAAATAGAGGGAGGAGCACGCGATGCCTTTATCTGCCGTACGTCCGACGGAAAGGGCTACCTGATGGTGACTACCGACATGAGCAACGCCAAGAGCCGCTCGTGGTTCAACTACGGCATCAACCTGCTGAAAAGTGACGACCTGATTCACTGGACTTCTACCACCTTCGACTTCCGCCAGGGACCGGACATTTTCTGTGACCCTCAGTCGCCCGACGTCTATAAGGACTACAGCACCATCAAACGCGTATGGGCACCGCAAATTTTCTGGGACCCTTCGTACGTATGGGCCGATGGCATGAAGGGCGGATACATGATATACTATTCACTGCTTAATCCGGCAGAAGACCAGTACGACCGCGTGTTCTATTCCTATGCCGACGCCACCTTTACACGTCTCACTAAACCCCGCCTGCTGGTGGACTGGGGATATGCTACCATCGATGCCGACATTAACTATGTGCCGGCCGACGGACTCTATCACATGCTCATCAAGAAAGAAGGAGGTACACCCGGCATCTTTGCCGCTACAGCTACAAAACTGACCGGTCCTTATAAAATAAAAGATGAAAACGACTATGTGAAGTTTGAAGGCAACAAAAAGTGTGAGGGCTGCTCTGCCTTCCAGTTGGTGGGCGACTCTACCTGGCGCGTGGCCTACATCGAATACTCCTCCAAGCCCAAAAGATATCGCATCTGCCAGGCCGATGAAAAACTCGCCAACTTCCACTCCCCCGTCACCATGGAGGGCGTGAAACATCCGCAGCACGGCTCGTTCATGCGACTCACCGAAGAAGAATACAAGCGCCTGCAAGAGTGGTCGGACAGCATCATGCGCGAAAGAGCCGCCCGAAACAGCGGAGAAAAGAAATAAAAAGAGGAAAATGAAATATTTTTGTAAAAACTTTTGGCAAACATCCTTTCATTTGAGCAGAAAACATTATCTTTGCACTCCGAATTATGACGTGACAAAAGAGTTTGATGTATTACTGTATAACACATAGTAAAAAGAATAAGCGCACATTCGGAGTTCCGGCGGAATGGACAAATGCCGGAAGCTATTTCTTTTTTCTTTTATGTCACTTATTTCCTGAATATTTAAGATTTCCTATTTTTTCAAACACCCGGAACTGCTTTTCGGCAAGTCCGGGCGTTTTTTCGTATATACGAGAGTAGAATAGAAAAAATACAAGATATAAAGATTATTAGTAACAAGGTAATGAGAAATGTAACATTGATCCTCGACGACGGGAGCCGCTTTCATGGCAAGTCGTTCGGCTATGAGAAACCGGTAGCCGGTGAAGTAGTTTTCAATACGGCAATGACCGGATACCCCGAAAGCTTGACCGACCCTTCGTATGCCGGTCAGTTGATGACACTGACTTACCCGCTGGTAGGTAACTATGGTGTGCCTCCCTTCACATTCGAAGCAAACGGACTACCCACTTTCATGGAAAGCGAGAAAATCCATGCCGAAGCGATTATCGTAAGCGATTACAGTGAAAAATACTCTCACTGGAATGCAGTGGAAAGTCTGGGCGACTGGTTGAAACGCGAACAGATTCCGGGCATCACGGGCATCGACACACGCGAACTGACAAAGGTATTGCGCGAGCATGGAGTGATGATGGGAAAAATCGTGTTCGACGATGAGCCGGACAACATTCCCGAAGCTACCTATGCAGGTGTGAACTACGTAGACAAGGTTTCTTGCAAGGAAGTGATTCGCTACAACGAAGGCGAAGGCAAGAAAAAAGTAGTACTGGTAGACTGCGGCGTGAAATCAAACATTATCCGTTACCTGCTCAAGCGCGACGTGGAAATCATCCGCGTGCCTTGGAACTACGACTTCAACTCTCTGCAGTTCGACGGTCTGTTCATCTCCAACGGTCCGGGCGACCCTGACACCTGCGATGCAGCCGTGCAGAACATCCGCAAGGCCATGCAGAACGAAAAACTTCCTATCTTCGGTATCTGTATGGGTAACCAGTTGCTTTCAAAGGCAGGAGGTGCCAAAATCTACAAACTGAAATACGGTCACCGCAGCCATAACCAGCCGGTACGCATGGTAGGCACGGAAAAGTGCTTCATCACCTCACAGAACCACGGTTATGCCGTAGACAACAACACACTGGGAGCCGACTGGGAACCGCTCTTCATCAACATGAACGACGGTTCGAACGAAGGTATCCGTCACAAAAAGAACCCCTGGTTCTCGGCTCAGTTCCATCCGGAAGCTGCCAGCGGTCCTACCGACACGGAATTCCTGTTCGATGAGTTTGTAAAGTTGCTGTAATCCACTAAAAAACAAAGAAGACAATGAAAGAAAACATAAAGAAAGTATTGCTGTTAGGTTCAGGAGCCCTGAAAATCGGTGAAGCTGGTGAATTCGACTACTCTGGTTCGCAGGCTCTGAAAGCGCTGAAGGAAGAAGGTATCGAAACCATCCTGATTAACCCGAACATCGCCACCGTGCAGACTTCGGAAGGTGTGGCAGACAAAATCTACTTCTTGCCCGTTACTCCGTATTTCGTAGAAAAGGTCATCGACAAGGAACGTCCCGACGGCGTGCTGCTGTCATTCGGTGGACAGACTGCCTTGAACTGCGGTGTGGCTCTCTACAAAGCCGGTGTGTTCGAGAAATACAACACCCGCGTACTGGGTACTCCGGTACAGGCCATCATGGATACGGAAGACCGTGAGCTCTTCGTACAGAAACTGGACGAAATCAACGTGAAGACCATCAAGAGTGAGGCGGTAGAAAACATCGAAGATGCCCGCCGTGCAGCGAAGGAACTGGGTTATCCGGTCATCATCCGTGCAGCTTACGCACTGGGAGGTCTGGGTTCAGGTTTCTGCGACAACGAAGAAGAACTGAACGTGCTGGCCGAAAAAGCGTTCTCTTTCTCTCCGCAGGTGCTGGTAGAAAAGAGTCTGAAAGGCTGGAAGGAAGTGGAATACGAAGTAGTGCGCGACCGTTTCGACAACTGTATCACGGTCTGCAACATGGAAAACTTCGACCCGCTGGGTATCCACACCGGTGAGTCTATCGTTATCGCTCCGTCACAGACGCTGACCAACAGCGAATACCACAAACTGCGCGAACTGGCCATCCGTATCATCCGTCACATCGGTATCGTGGGTGAATGTAACGTACAGTACGCGTTCGACCCTGAATCAGAAGACTACCGCGTAATCGAGGTAAATGCCCGTCTGAGCCGTTCTTCTGCACTGGCATCTAAGGCTACAGGTTATCCTCTGGCTTTCGTTGCAGCTAAGTTGGGATTGGGTTACGGACTGTTCGACCTGAAGAACTCGGTAACAAAAACAACTTCTGCCTTCTTCGAGCCGGCACTGGACTACTGCGTATGTAAAATTCCTCGCTGGGACTTGGGTAAGTTCCACGGCGTAGACCGCGAACTGGGCTCCAGCATGAAGTCGGTAGGTGAAGTCATGGCCATCGGACGTACCTTCGAAGAAGCCATCCAGAAAGGTCTTCGTATGATTGGTCAGGGCATGCACGGTTTCGTGGAAAACAAGGAGCTGGTTATCGAAGACATCGACAAAGCACTGCGCGAACCGACCGACAAGCGTATCTTCGTCATCTCAAAGGCTATGCGTGCAGGCTACACAGTAGACCAAATTCACGACCTCACCAAGATTGACAAGTGGTTCCTCGACAAGCTGATGAACATCATGCAGACTTCTAAGGAACTCCACGAGTGGGGCAACAACCATACACAGCTTTCACAGCTTCCGAACGAGCTGCTCTACAAAGCAAAACGTCAGGGATTCTCTGACTTCCAGGTGGCACGTGCCATCGGCTACGAAGGCGATATGGAAGACGGTATCCTGGAAGTTCGTAACCACCGCAAGAGCGTAGGCATCGTGCCGGTAGTAAAACAGATTGACACGCTGGCAGCCGAATATCCGGCACAGACCAACTACCTGTACCTGACTTACAGCGGCGTGGCCAACGATGTACACTACCTGGGCGACCACAAGAGTATCGTTGTACTGGGTTCAGGTGCTTACCGTATCGGTTCATCCGTAGAGTTCGACTGGTGCGGCGTGCAGGCACTGAACACCATCCGCAAGGAAGGCTACCGCTCAGTAATGATCAACTACAACCCTGAAACCGTATCGACCGACTACGATATGTGCGACCGTCTGTACTTCGACGAACTGACTTTCGAACGTGTGATGGATATCCTCGACCTGGAAAACCCGCACGGAGTCATCGTATCTACCGGCGGACAGATTCCGAACAACCTGGCATTGCGCCTGGATGCACAGAAGGTAAACATCCTAGGAACTTCTGCCAAGAGCATCGACAACGCTGAAGACCGCGACAAGTTCTCGGCTATGCTCGACCGTATCGGCGTAGACCAGCCTGAATGGAGCGCACTGACTTCAATGGAAGACATCAACGCATTTATCGAAAAGGTAGGCTTCCCTGTATTGGTTCGTCCGTCATACGTGCTTTCTGGTGCAGCCATGAACGTATGTTCTAACCAGGAAGAGCTGGAACGCTTCCTGCAGCTGGCCGCTAACGTATCGAAGAAACATCCGGTAGTAGTAAGCCAGTTCATCGAACACGCCAAGGAAGTAGAAATGGATGCCGTGGCACAGAACGGTGAAATCGTAGCTTACGCCATCTCTGAACACATCGAATTTGCCGGTGTACACTCAGGTGACGCTACCATCCAGTTCCCGCCGCAGAAACTGTACGTAGAAACCGTACGTCGCATCAAGCGTATCTCTCGTCAGATTGCGAAAGAGCTGAACATCTCTGGTCCGTTCAACATCCAGTTCCTGGCTCGTGAAAACGACATCAAGGTAATCGAATGTAACCTGCGTGCCAGCCGTTCGTTCCCGTTCGTCAGCAAGGTGCTGAAGATTAACTTCATCGAACTGGCTACCAAAGTCATGTTAGGCTTGCCGGTAGAAAAGCCTGAAAAGAACCTCTTCGACCTCGACTACGTAGGTATCAAGGCCAGCCAGTTCTCGTTCAACCGTTTGCAGAAGGCCGACCCTGTGCTGGGTGTAGACATGGCTTCTACAGGTGAAGTTGGCTGTATCGGCGACGATACTTCATGTGCCGTACTGAAAGCCATGCTGTCTGTAGGCTACCGCATTCCGGAAAAGAACGTCCTGATGTCTACCGGTACACTGAAACAGAAAGTAGATTTGCTGCAGGCAGCGCGCGCCCTCAAGGCCAAAGGTTACAACATCTTCGCTACCGGCGGTTCTTCTAAGTTCCTGGCAGAAAACGGAGTGGAAAACACCCGCGTATACTGGCCAAGCGAAGAAGGTCAGCCTCAGGCACTTGAAATGCTGCACAAGAAAGAAATCGACATGGTGGTAAACATTCCGCGTGACCTCACTCCTACCGAGTTGGAAAACGGATACAAGATCCGCCGTGCCGCAGTCGACCTGAACATTCCTCTGGTAACCAATGCCCGTCTGGCAAGTGCATTCATCAATGCCTTCTGCTCTATGAGCATTGACGACATCGCTATCAAGAGCTGGGACGAATACAAATAATCCGTACCGCTTAAAAATATAGATAAAATTAATCCCCTCCGGAACTATTTGTAATGAATGAGTTCTGGAGGGGATTTTTTATTTATAGAAAAATAAGACAATAAAAAAGCCCACCGATAAAGGACGATGGGCAAGCGCCTAAATGTTTTCACAACGGAATAATCCTTATTGTGATTTGCTTCATTTTAGTTTTACAAAAATAAAAAGAAACAACACAAAAGACAAGTTTTTTCATAAAAAATTAGTAGTTTTGAGAAAATTGAAAATACAACTATGAAACATATTTTAGGTTTAGACTTAGGCACAAACAGTATAGGATGGGCAGTTATCAATTCAAACTTTGACGAAGCAACCCAAAAAGAACAACTAAAAGGTATAGAGGCAGCAGGAAGCAGAATAATTCCTATGGATGCCGCCCAATTAGGAGACTTCAATAAAGGAAATTCAGTTTCACAAACAGCCAACCGTACTCAATACCGCAGTACCCGGCGATTATATGAGCGAAAAAAACTTCGCAGAGAAAGGCTGCACCGCGTATTGCAACTATTGGGCTTCCTCCCATCCCATTACGCTGGCCAATTAGACCGATATGGAAAATTTATAGCTAACTCAGAGCCAAAGTTAGCTTGGGAAAAAGGCGCAAATAATTTATCCTACTTTATCTTTCAGGAATCTTTTCAGGAAATGCTGAAAGACTTTTCACAAGAAGATAGATGTACTAAAAAAGTACCGTATGACTGGACATTATTCTATCTACGCAAAAAAGCCCTTACACAAAAAATAGAGAAAGAAGAATTAGCCTGGATTCTTCTAAATTTCAACCAAAAAAGAGGATACTACCAATTACGGGAAGAAGAAGCTGAAAAGTCCACTTCCAAAACACGACAATATTTTGACAGCCAAATTGTAATAGACATCGTTGACACAGAAGAAACTTATAAAGGATTAAAAATATTTACCCTCACTCTAGCAAATGGAGAAAAAGGTAAATGGTATGGGAAAAACATACCCGATTGGAAAGGTCAAAAGAAAGAAATCATTGTAAGCATAGACCTGGATAAAAATGGGAATGACAAATGTGATGAGAACGGAGAACCTGTCAGACACTTTAAAATTCCCACAGAAAAGGAATGGGAAGAACAATGGGGACTTGTCAAAGCTAAAACCGAAAAGGACCTGAACACTTCTAAAAAGACAGTAGGCACTTATATTTACGATACATTATTACGAACCCCCGACCAAAAAATTCGGGGTAAACTCATTCGCACCATTGAACGTAAGTATTACAAAGATGAACTCTATCAAATACTAACGACACAAGAAAAGTTTCACCCCGAACTAAGAGATGGAAACCTGTTACAGTCTTGTATTGAAGAGTTGTATCACAACAACGAAGCACATCGCAATACAATTTCTAAATATAGTATGTCCAAATTACTCGTTGAGGATGTCATATTCTACCAACGTCCACTGAAAAGCAAGAAATCACTCATCAGCAACTGCCCGTATGAAGAGCATACTTATGTAGATAAGGAAACAGGGGAAATCCATACAGCTTCTGTAAAATGTATTGCTAAATCTCATCCTCTTTTTCAAGAATTCCGTCTTTGGCAGTTTCTGTCCAATTTACGAATATATCAAAAAGAAGGAATCCTCAATGGTAAGTTCACCACTGACATAGATGTAACCAATGAATTTCTGAAAAATGCAGACGATTATACGAATCTTTTCGACTGGCTCAATCAAAAGAAAGAAATCAAACAAGATGCATTTCTCAGATATCCGCCATTTGGATTAAAGAAAAATGTGGCAAATTATCGCTGGAATTATGTGGAGGATAAAACATATCCTTGTAATGAGACACATTCTAGGATATTGCTCTATTGGGAGAAAGCAGGTATAGATCAATCGATTCTGACCACCGATATAGAAGAAAAACTCTGGCATATCTTATATTCTATTTCAGATAAAAATGAGCTCCAGAAAGCACTGAAACATTTTGCTGATAAAAACAAGTTAGAAGATAAATTTGCAGATATTTTCCAACAAATACCACCATTCAAGAAAGACTATGGTTCCTACTCTGCCAAAGCCATCAAAAAACTGCTTCCTCTTATGCGAATGGGAAAATACTGGCATCTAGAATCAATAGATAATGCAACCCTCACCCGCATCCATCAAATTCTGAACGGAGAAATGGACGAAGCAACGGCAAGCAGAATAAAAGAAAAATACATCCATTTAGATAACTTCTCTTCATTTCAGGGACTTCCTACATGGTTGGCATGCTATATCGTATATAATCGGCACTCTGAAATAAAAGACATCACGAAATGGAAGCAACCTTCAGACATTGATGCTTACATACAATCGTTCAAGCAGCATTCACTGCACAACCCTATCGTGGAGCAGATTATAATGGAAACTTTACGTACTGTACGCGATATATGGAAACAAATAGGGCATATCGATGAGATTCATGTCGAATTAGGACGTGAGATGAAGAATCCTGCCGACAAACGTAAAAAACTCACCCGGCAAATACAAGAAAACGAAAATACCAATCTGCGCATCAAGGCACTTCTCACTGAGTTTGCAAATCCGGAGTTTGAAATCGAAAATGTACGTCCTCACTCTCCCAGCCAACAAGATTTATTACGCATATATGAAGAAGAGGTCTTAAACGAATCAGCTAAAAATATGCCAGAAGATATAGTCACTATACTAAAAAAATTCAATGAGACAGATGCAAAAAAACGTCCGTCTACTTCTGATGTATTACGCTACAAATGCTGGCTGGAACAGAAATATCGCTCACCTTATACGGGAGCCATGATTCCATTGGGTAAATTATTCACTCCTGCCTACGAAATTGAGCATGTCATTCCAAAATCTCGTTACTTTGACGATTCATTCACAAACAAGGTTATTTGCGAGACAGCAGTAAACAAATTAAAAGACAACATGTTAGGTTATGAGTTTATAAAGAATCATTCCGGACAAATAATAGAACTAGGCTTTGGACAAAAAATACAAATACAAACCGTAGAAGCCTATGAGCAATTTGTAAAAGAACACTACTCATACAATCCTGTTAAAATGAAGAAACTATTGATGGAAGATATTCCAGAACAATTCATCCAGCGTCAGTTAAACGACAGTCGTTACATCAGCAAGTTTATTAAATCACTATTATCTAACATTGTCCGTGAAGAAGGAGAATCTGAGGCCACTTCCAAGAATATTATTGTTTGTAATGGAAGTATTACCGACCGTCTGAAAAAAGACTGGGGGGTTAATGATGTATGGAATAAAATTATTCTACCTCGTTTCTTGCGGTTAAATGAAATTACGAACAGTGACCACTTTACCACAACCAATACCAACAATAAGATAATCCCCACCATGCCATTAGCATTACAAAAGGGATTCAACAAAAAGCGTATTGACCATCGCCATCATACCATGGATGCCATTGTCATAGCCTGTGCCAATCGCAATATAGTCAATTATCTGAATAACGAATCAGCCAGCAAAAATGCAAAAATCTCACGTATGGATTTACGTCAGATTTTATGTAAAAAGACAGAACCTGACGCATTAGGGAATTATCAATGGATAATAAACAAACCGTGGGAAACATTTACCCAAGATGTTTATGCAGTTCTAGCAAATATCATTATCAGTTTCAAGCAAAATTTACGCATCATCAATAAAACAACCAACCATTATTTCCGTTATCAAAACGGGAAGAAAGTACAATGTGTACAAGAAAAAGGAGACAATTGGGCTATCCGTAAACCCATGCACAGAGAAACATTCTATGGAGAAATTAACTTACGTAAAGTAAACACTGTGTCACTGAAAGTAGCGCTAGAAAATCCACAGAGAATTGTAGAAAAAGATTTAAAGAAAAAAATAAAAGAATTATTGCAACAAGGACTCAGCGAAAAGCAAATCAAAAAATATTTTGAAGAAAACAATGATATTTGGCAAGATGTAAACCTGAAGAAAATCCAATTCTATTCTTTCACAAAAGAAAGAAAAGAACGCTTTTTTGCAAGCCGTGAATCTATAGATACAAGTTTCAATCAAAAGAAAATTGAAAAGCAAGTTTCCGATACAGGTATTCAACAAATTCTATTACGTCACTTAAGGCAAAATAATAACGATCCAAACCTAGCATTTTCCCCTGAGGGTATTGAATGGATGAACAAAAACATTATATCCTTAAACAATGGCAAATGGCATCAACCTATATATAAGGTAAGAATATACAAACAAGCTACAAAGTTTGCAATAGGACAAACTGGCAATAAAACCACACAATTCGTAGAAGCAGCACAAAATACAAACTTATTTTTTGCCATATACGAAACAGAGCACAACCGCAGTTTCGCCTCTGTTCCATTAAATGTGGTCATTGAACGGCTGAAAAAAGGATTGCCACCGACACCTGAAGACAGTAAAGGGAATCCGCCTAAATATGTATTGTCTCCTAATGATTTAGTCTATGTTCCAACAAAAGAAGAAATGGAAAATAGACATATTAATCAACCCATACAAAAAGATAGAATTTATAAGATGGTAAGTTGTACTGAAGGGGAATGTCATTTCATTCCATATTTCGTTGCAAAGCCCATAATTCAAACTATTGAGTTGGGAAGTAATAACAAAGCACAAAAATCTTGGCAAGATGAAATGATAAAAGAAACATGCATTCCTATCAAAACAGATAGACTAGGAAATATTATAACGTTAATTAGCCTATGATAAAGAAAACAATGTATTTTGGCAACCCTGCATACTTATCTTTACGTAATGCCCAACTTGTCATAAAACTTCCGGAAGTGGAGAAATGTTCTTCACTTCCAGAAGCGATGAAACGTCAATCTGAAATAACCAAACCTATTGAAGATATAGGGGTTGTTATTTTGGATAATAAACAAATCACCATTACTTCCGGAGCAATTGAAGCATTGCTTGAAAATAATTGTGCACTTATTACTTGTGACAGTAAAAGTATGCCTGTAGGGTTAATGCTTCCTCTCTATGGAAACACTACCCAAAACGAGCGTTTTCGGAAACAACTAGATGCTTCTTTGCCTTTAAAGAAACAATTATGGCAACAAACCATTCAAGCAAAAATCAATAATCAAGCATCTTCCTTAGCCTTATGTACAAACGAAGATATAAAATGTATGCGTATATGGGCTAACGATGTACGAAGTGGAGACCCCGACAACCTGGAAGCACGTGCTGCAGCTTTCTACTGGAAAACACTTTTCCATGATATCGAAAACTTTACAAGGGGCCGAGATGGCATACCTCCTAATAATCTTTTAAATTATGGTTATGCTATTCTCCGTGCAGTTATCGCACGTTCTCTTGTAACAAGCGGATTATTACCCACATTAGGCATTCACCATCATAACCGATACAATGCCTATTGCTTAGCAGACGATATAATGGAACCTTATCGCCCGTTCATAGACCGACTGGTCTATCAACTATACTCTGAAAACAAAATGGAACTTACAAAAGAAGTAAAAGCCAGTTTATTATCCATCCCCACAATAGATGTCAGAATCAGTGGGAAAAGAAGTCCTCTTATGATAGCAGCAAGCCTAACAACGGCATCACTATATAAATGCTTTTCTGGAGAATCACGAAAAATCATTTATCCTGAATTTTAATGGAACGTTTCAGCGAATATAGAGTTATGTGGATTTTAGTTCTTTTTGATCTACCAACAGAAACAAAGAAAGACAAAAAAGCTTATACTGATTTTCGCAAAAATCTACAAAAAGATGGATTCACAATGTTTCAATTCTCTATCTATGTACGCCATTGTGCAAGTAGTGAAAATGCAGCTGTGCATATAAAAAGAGTAAAATCCTTTCTACCTGAATATGGTCAAGTTGGAATTATATGTATCACAGACAAACAATTTGGAGAAATTGAACTATTTTATGGCAAGAAAGCAAGTGGGATAAAAACACCAGGACAACAATTAGAACTCTTTTAAAATAATAAATCCCATGGTTAATATGGGACTTATTACTTCAAGAAACAACTTTTACTTTTTCTAAATTTACTTATAACCAACTGATAGACAACAAGAAACAACCAATAAGTTGTTTCCAATGGTTCAAAGATACTAAAATGAAAGCAAATCACAACATTGTTGTATTTCCTGTAGAGTTCCATATGTTGTTTCCAATGGTTCAAAGATACTAAAATGAAAGCAAATCACAACCATGTACTTGGTGATGTAATTGATGGTCTTGTTGTTTCCAATGGTTCAAAGATACTAAAATGAAAGCAAATCACAACTGAAGTGAGATATAGAAGTAGATTGAGTATGTTGTTTCCAATGGTTCAAAGATACTAAAATGAAAGCAAATCACAACTGGACTGAAAAGGATGTATGGGACTACTTGGTTGTTTCCAATGGTTCAAAGATACTAAAATGAAAGCAAATCACAACCGACGAGCAGAAAAAACGGGTGGAAGTCTGTTGTTTCCAATGGTTCAAAGATACTAAAATGAAAGCAAATCACAACCAGTGGTATAAGGTTCTTCCGCAGCAGATTGTTGTTTCCAATGGTTCAAAGATACTAAAATGAAAGCAAATCACAACTGTTACGAAGCTATCCGCATGGATGGACTTGTTGTTTCCAATGGTTCAAAGATACTAAAATGAAAGCAAATCACAACTGTTGAACCTATGTTCAAGCGCGGTGCTGAGTTGTTTCCAATGGTTCAAAGATACTAAAATGAAAGCAAATCACAACCGGTGCGAAGTATGCCAGCGTGATGCTGAAGTTGTTTCCAATGGTTCAAAGATACTAAAATGAAAGCAAATCACAACTCCGTCGTCTGTCATAAAATAACATCTGTGTTGTTTCCAATGGCTCAAAGATACTAAAATGAAAGCAAATCACAACAGAATTTACAAATCCCATAAAGTAGACTCGTTGTTTCCAATGGTTCAAAGATACTAAAATGAAAGCAAATCACAACTTTCTTCCCAATTTTGCATCAAAACAGCAAATTGTTTCCAATGGTTCGAAGATACTAAAAGTTTTTCTACATTTAAATATCATTTGTCCCTAAAATAACACATAAAAAACTGCCTCCACACCAGAGTGTTGGAGACAGACTTTCTTCATTAATAAAACCTATAATTAATCAACCAAAGGGAACATAAAGCCTTTTCCGTCATTATCATCAAACTTAGCTTTTGAAGGAAGAGGCAGATGTTTGGCATTGTTGCTGAAATCCCAGAGCATGGTTTCGTCCTCGGTGATTTCTCCTGTGTCAAGGTTGCGTTTCTTTCCGTTCAACGGATAATACAGCACCAGATTCTCGTCACTTCCGTCTACCGTTTTCCACATGAACTGCTTCAACTGCTGAGGTGTGCGGGCCGTCTTCCAGAAACGGATTTCACGAACCAGCTCGTTCGCACCGCCAATCCAGAAACCTACCAGACCGTAAGGCCCTGTACGGATTTCACGGTCGGCCACCAATTCCCCATTCACATATACGTAATTTTTCTTACCGTCGTACACGAAAGCTATCATGTACCAGGTGTCGGGCTGCGCTGTAAAGACATCCGCCGGCACGTCAATCTGAGAACCACCAGTCTTAAACTGAAGTTGGTCGGGACGGATAGTCACGTCACCGAAGCGAGGATAGATTTCATCGAGTGCACCGGACCCAGACACGAGTTTGGTACCACAGATGGAACGGTTGTTGCTCTGGTATGCACTACGGTTCACCATAACCTCCATCGTCCACTGGTCCACCTTGAAATCGTCCGGGAACATCTTGGCATCTTCACTGCCGTATCCGTCAATGCGAAGACACTTCGTCTTGATGCGCTGCTCCAGTACAATCAGTGACTCAGATTCACTGTCAATCACGGGTACCGTACCGCCCCTCAGTTTTACCGGCAAGGCGTAGCTTCCCTGCAAGGAGAATTTCACATCCTTGAACTTTACCGGCAGATATTGCAGTGTCTGCTTGGAGTTGAACACCACTTCCTTGCCCACCTCATACATTTCGGGCGGAAGCATCAGGTAATCCGTTCCGTGCTTCTTGTTGTATGCTTCCAGCTGCTCCTTGTTGCCGGCCTCTACCGTCACCGTCTTAGTATCATTTTCCTGCTGTACCAGTGATACGGTGATAGACTTCACGTCGACTTCCTTTCCTTCTTCCACGAATACCTGAGAAGATTCGCCAGTCTTGATGTAAGCCCCCTGTGCCGACCGGTACTCACTGGTTGCATCCTTGTATAATTCATTCTGGCAGGAACAAATCAGCAAGGTTCCTGCGAATATGCTGAAATATAAATTCTTTTTCATAATTCAAATTTTAATCTAACTTACCCGGATAAACCACATTTCCCAAGCGCAAGGCTTCTCTGAGCCATTTGTAAGGAGGTGTATTTCCATAGTCGTATTCCATGTGATACGTACCGATGCCACCGATGCGTCTGCCGTCGGGAAGGTCCAGCGTGGCATAATCAAAAATCTGACGCCCTTCCGGATAAGCATTGATTTCCGGACGTACGCTGGTGTAATTATCTACTCCACCTGTCTGCCAGCCTTGCTCAAACTCTACGGTGATAATGGTCTTCCGCTCCCAGTTTTCAAGGTGAGGCTGATTGATTTTCCTAAGAACCTGCTCGGTGGAACGTTCCCAGTACGCCTGATAAATATAGTGGTCGATGTACTTGGAAGCCTCGGTAGAAAGTTTCTCAGGCTGACCGTCCATTACCAGCATTCTGCCGGCCGGACGCAAACGGTCTGAAAGGGTTTTGATAAATACGAACATGTTCGTATTGCCCGAATTTTCGCTGATAATCTCCCCGTTAGCCATCGAACCTGAATGACCATAGCCAGGTTCGTAGTCTATGTCGAAACCATCCAGATTATACTTTTCAATCGTATCGCAGATGGCATTTGCATAAGCCTTCACACCTTCCACAAAATTACCACCTCCCTTTTCCACAATCCAGTAATTCTTCGGGTCTTGTCCCGGAGGAGTCATCTGGTCGCCCAGGTCCTGTACAATCCAACACAGCAGCGCTTTTCCTCCCTTGATTTCCTGGAAAAACTTCAAGTCTTTTTTCTGCTCTTCCGAAAGGTTTCCTCGCGTACCCCACAAGGATACGAAGTCTACGCTGTCGGGTAGCATCTTCAGGTAGTTCTGTGCATTGCTGCCTCGTCCGGTCCAGTTGCCGAACCAGCCGAACCCCTTCACATGAGGTGTCTGACGGTATTCTCTCAGTTTGGCAAAATAATCGCGCATGGAGGGAGTCAGGTCGGCTTCACTTTCCGCCTCCAGCAAGGGAATGTATTTCTCCAGGTTCTCCTGGTTTTCGAACGTTTCTCTTTCAGGCACGTTCCATTCGGAACAGGCCACGAAGCCTGCCGCCAGCAGCAGGGCTCCTGCATATCTTATGATTCTTTTCATCACTTCATTTGTTTGACATTTCCGTAAAACTCATTTCTCATTTCGGCTGTTTCGGACGGTTATTGCGCACCCACCACAGCTTGGTTGCTCCCTGGTCTTCACCACCCAGCAGCGCCGGCACTTCCGACATGTTGGGGTTTGTACCATATTCGGCCGGAGCAAAGCGGAATCTTTCGGGCGTGATGGCATCTTCTTCACCTCCTATACTCACGTAAGCTTTGTCATAAGCCGGTTTGAGCAGGTAAGGATAGCCAGTCCGGCGATATTCGGTCCAGGCTTCCACGGCATTGGGATAGAGTGCCAGGTATTTCTGGGTAATGATTTTCTGCAACTTCACTTCGTCCGAATCCGCATCGTTCCACTTGGGAGACACATTTCCGGTAGAAAGCTTGCAGGAATACTGACGGTTGTAAGGCAACATAGACCGGCTGATGTCATAAGGAAAATCTGTAACCTCCAGATAGGCAGCCACTCCACTTACTCCGTTTTCTTCGAACGACTTGGTAACACCTTCTTCATACAGTGCTTTCGGATTACCTCCTGCCAGTTTGTAAAGTGCGGCTTCTGCCTTCAGGAAAGACACTTCCGAAGCACGCAGCCAGAACAAAGGAGAAGCCGCATCGACCTTGGGCTTGGAGGCTCCCGTCTTGGCAGCGGAGCTAAGGGCATTGTTGTTCGTAGGAGGAAGAGGCATGAAATAGCCGTAAGAATCGGACGTGAACAAGGCACTCAGACGCGGATCGTCATACCCCTGCATGTAGGCCCAGATGGTAGCTCCCAGGCGACATTCTCCGTAGTCCTCTACAGTCGGCAGCATGGAGTTCATCAGCGGTAACTTGTCCGTACTCCGTATTTTGGCCTCCTGTGCCACGGTTTCAATGACACCTCCGTGAGAAGGGTCAAGGGCAAACGTGATGTATTCCTTTGCCAATGCCTCATCCTTGAAATGCACGCGGACGGCTATGCGCAACATGAGCGAGTTAGCCAGTCGTACCCAGTTGGAAGCGTTTCCGTTATAAATCACATCGTACGACGGAAGCACTTTCGATGCGGTATTGACCAGCAGCAGCGAAGCATCCTTCAAATCGGCCAGCATCGCCTTGTACACGGTCTCCTGAGAATCCAGTTTCGGAGCAATGTCTCCGTTGCCGGCATTGGTATATACAATCGGACCGAACACATCCGTCGCACGGAGCCAGGCAGTCACCTTGACAATATTGGCTACAGCCTGCACTTCCTTGTCGGCAGGGTCTTCCGAATTCTTCGTATGCTTGTAGATGTCATTCCATGCACGGAACAGTTTCGAATAGAAATTCTGGTAAGCATAGCTCATACGGGCATCCGTAAAGTTCCACGTAGCCTCCGTGTTGAAATTCCAGTTGTTGTTCATGCCCCAGTAACCGATGTAGTTACCGGCCGACATGATGTCTGTATTGGCCAGGTCGTTACCCGGTCCTGTCGATTCAGTGGGCGAACCGATGGGAATAACCAGCTTCTGCATGTCCATGAAAGGAGCCCCATACAGCAGTCCGCCCGTCTTCATTCCTTCTTCCGTCACACCATAGATATTTGTATTGATCTGCTCATAGTTGCAAGATGCAAGTGCCAATACGGAGAATACAGGTATCAAATAGTTTCTTATCTTCATATTATACGTTGTTTTTCATGATTTGTTAGAATCCAAATTTAAGGCTCACTCCATACGTGCGCTGGCTGGGCAACATAAAGTAATCGTATCCCTGTCCGAAGGTACCGGTAGAAGCCGTCAGTTCCGGATCAAAAGGAGCTTTGTTGTAAATCATCCAGAGGTTGGTGCCATACACGGAAAGGTTCACGCTATGGAACGGGGTACCCTTGAACCAGGAATTAGGGAAGGTGTATCCCAGGCTGGCCTCCTGCAGGCGGACGTTGGTAGCAGAGTACACATTGTACGCATCCAGGTTCACCACCGATTCATAGTAGTCCTTTGGCTGAACTGCCACATTGCCCACCATGACTTTTCCGGCATCACGCGCATCGGCCGAAGCCTGCGACACACCGAACTGGTCGAGCACGGCCTGTGTCTTGGATATCACGATACCTCCCAGACGGGCAGTCACAAGGAAGTTCAGGTTAAAGCCTTTGTAGGTAAAGCCGTTTCTCCAGCCCAGGTTCCACTTGGCATTGACACTGCCCAGCTTGTAAGGTTCCGTAGATTCCGTGGTAATGGTCTGACCTTCGTTGTACACGATGTAACCGTCCTGATCACGTTTCAGGCGTTCTTCCGCATAAATCGTACCAACTTCTTCTCCTTCGCGCAGACGGAAACGTCCCACCTTGATGTCACTCAGGTCGAGTGCCTCTCCGGTCACGGGATTCTTCACGTTCGAAGCCAGTGCGATGATTTTATTACGGTTGGCAGTAGCCGTCAGCGAAGTGCTGTAAGAGAACTTGCCAAAAGTCTGGTCGTATCCCAGCGTCAGTTCGATACCCCGGTTTTCTACGTTACCGGCCTGCACGAACATATAGTCATAACCCGACGTTTCCGACAACTTGGCTTCGAGCAACTGGTCGTAGGTATTCGATTTATACAGCGTCACACCGAGCGACACGGTATTGTTCAGCCATTTGGAGTCGATACCTACCTCATAAGAGCGGGTTCTCTCCGGTTTCAGTTCCGGAAGCGGATAATACTTGAAAGGTTTGATTACACCTCCTTCAATGGAGTGCGTAATGGTGCCGGGAGTCAGTCCGGTGTAAGGAATAGGCGAACCCACCTCCGTATAGGAAGCACGTACTTTCAGGAAGCCCAGCACCGGTGAAATGGACTGGCGCATGGTTTCGGGCAACAAGTCCGTCACAATAGCCGAAAGTCCGACAGAAGGATAGAATATCCAGGGCGACTTGCTGTTGACCAGCTGAGAAGGCTTGTCGGCACGACCGGTCAGTGTGAGATACACGGCCGACTTCCATGAGATTTCCGCAGAGCCGAACACACCGAGATTCATCTTACGGTTGTCACCTCCCCGTCTGTGAAGGTACACCGGTAGAAGGGTCTATGTTATCATAAGCAAACAGATTCGGCACCTTAAGCAGCTGTCCGCCATATCCTCTTCCTTTTGTATCGTATTCCTCGAAAGAAGCACCCACGTTGACATTGGCATAAAAATCTCCGGCAAAAGGCTTCGAAAGGTTGGCCATAATGTCTGCATATTTCTGGCGGAAAGTCTCATTCGAATAAGCATAACGTCCCAGCGGCTTGGCAAACGTACCGTGCGTAGAGGCATAACGCTTGTCTTCCTTCTCCGTGTAGGTATTATCCAGACGGCCTCGTGCACTCACGTTCAGGTAATCGGTAATTTCATATTTCAACGATGCATACAGCATGTAGCGGTCTTTCACCTCAGGACGCAAATTGCGGTAAGCCACCCAGTAAGGGTTCTGCACAGCCATACCGAAGTCGCCCGGTGTCCACGACTGCACATTGTAGCCCAGCTCGGCATCATAGCGTTCGAAATACGTTTCCTTCTCAAAATTCTCTCCGCGCGGATACAGATAAGCTCCCAGAAGAGGGTTGAAATACGTACCGTAGGACAGCATGTTGTTGTAATACTCACGCACGTAGCTGGCAGACAAGTCCATGGTCAGCTTATCGTTGAAGAACTTGGTGGTATTTCGCACCATGGCATTGTAGCGGTGGTATTTGTTGTTGGGCACGATACCCTTGGCATTGACCGCCGAACCGGACACATACGTCTGATTCTTGTCATTTCCCACAGACAGATTAAAAGAGTTGGTAAAAGTGGTTCCGGTATTGAAGAAGTCGGCCGGATTATATGAAGAAGGTACCGGCAGTTTTTCTCCCCACGAGGCAGCCTCCCCACTCACGTTTCCGTAGGTGTTCTGGAAGCGCGGCAGCACGAAAGGATTCGAGAATTCAGCCGATGACGACACGTTGACATTCACCTTTCCGGCAGCACCTTTCTTCGTGGTAATCAGGATGACACCGTTGGCCGCATTGGCTCCGTAGAGTGCAGCAGCCGAGGGACCTGTCAGCACCGACAGACTTTCAATATCTTCAGGGTTGAAGCTGGCAATACCTTCACTCGACGTGCGTCCTGCGCCGAAGCCCGTACCGTCGCCTGTGCGATCGGCCTGATTGCCCATGGGCACACCGTCAATCACATACAGCACGTTGTTGTCTCCCTTGATAGACTTGTTTCCACGCATCACGACGCGGGTACCTCCACCCACACCCGAAGCACTGCGCTGAATGCTCACACCGGCTACTTTTCCATTCAGGCTGTTCACGAAGTTGGCATCCTTTACCTTTGTCAGCACATCATTCTTCACCTCCTGCACATTGTAGCTCAAAGCCTTCTGTGAGCGCTTGATACCCAATGCCGTTACCACCACTTCATCCAGTTGTTCGGTATCTTCCTTCATGACCAGAACACCCAGTGTTTCCTTGGCGGAAACCGTCAGGTTCTGATATCCCACGTAAGAAATTTCAAGCGTGGCCCCTTCGCCTGCTGACAAGGTAAAGTTCCCGTCCATGTCGGTAATCGTACCGTTTCCGGTACCCTTTTCCAGCACACTCACCCCTACCAGAGGTTCTCCGTTGACGTCAACGACTGTTCCACTCACTGTGATTTTGTTTGCTTGCGCCGACACCTGTACGGGAGACGCACTGGCTCCTCGCGGAAGGTTGGCATAGGCCGCATTTCCTCCCTGACTTATCAGCAAAAGGAATAGCAGCTGAGTAGCTCTTTCTATTTTCATAGATGATTTAAGATTTTGTTGGACAATTAAGTTTAGTTATCGCGGTTTAGTGGTACCCTGAGGAAGGGAATCCCCCTCCTCAGGTACCGGTTAAAAAACAATCCTGCACAGGTACCTCCCTCAACTGCGAAAACAGTCTGCGGGCTGTATCTGTCCTTCTTGTCAGTTTTATTCTTCGATTTTAGAAGAACGCTTTCTCTATCCTTTCAAATGATATAATACAGGCTCGTTTGTAATCGGCCTTATGAAGTGATTTTTTTCTGTAGTTTAGCTTAAGCTCGTTCAGTTTGTGTCCGTAAAAACAAGGTCGGTAGTTTTATCGGGGTGCAAATATATGCAATTTTAATAAACTTACAAACATTTATAAAAGAAAAAGAGAAAACCAACGATATTTTCACCGCTTGATTTTCTCTTATTTTCCGTGATTCCGCTGCGATTCGAACGCAGGACCCACGCCTTAGAAGGGCGTTGCTCTATCCAGCTGAGCTACGGAACCATCCTTGTAATTTGTAAAGCTTTCAGTGATTCCGCTGCGATTCGAACGCAGGACCCACGCCTTAGAAGGGCGTTGCTCTATCCAGCTGAGCTACGGAACCATCCTTAATTGCGGTGCAAAAGTATGCTTTTATTTTGAATTACACAAATTTTTCCCAGAGTTTTATCAAATCTTGAGTGTATTTATTCAAGTCAAACCAAGCATCCAATACATCTAAATTCCTGCGAAATTTTAATACCCAGTATTTTGTGAAATTCCACCTGCAATCACATCTCTTTGTGGAATAGGGAGTAACAATCTATAGTTTTCTACTCCGTACACCTCTTTTGCAAGTCCTGTCCTTTTCAAAAATGCAAAGTTCACGTCACAGTAAAGCGTCAATTGCAACCGAGCACTCTTAATTTTGTCCAAAACCGTAACACCTGACAATTGAAGTTCCTTTGCTGTAACAAGCTTATTCAACTGGATTTCTGCATCCGACGTTCTACCGTTTTTACAAAGACATTCTGCATATGACAGTAATACATCTGTATATGTCATAAGAGGAACAAGAGAAGGAACTCCTAACGAGATGTTGCTACGTGTCATCACGCCATTCCGAACTGCCAGTATGGTTTCTGTTCCACTCCCATTGTTATATAAATCCGTAATCGTTTCTTTCTGGTTATAATTGGAAGAGTCCAACATATAAAAGCCACCGGATATAACTTTGGCAAGAAGTGATTCAGCCTGCAGATAATTACCCTGATACATATAAATATCTGCCAGAAGTATACGAGCCACATCTCTGGAAACAAAGAAAAAGTCATTAACGTCTCTTAATGATTCATTCTTCTTTTCCTCCAGATTATCCATTGCCTCTTGCAGCTCCTTAATCAAACGGGAAAATATCTCAGACTGGGAGGTCTTGAAAATACTGGAGCCACCTGCTACCCCAAAATCAGTACTGTCTACATAAGGTACATCCCCCATGCCACAACCATATAATAATAATACAAAGCATTCCATACATCAAAGTAACTCTGATATACTCCCAATTGCTTCGCTTCTGCTTCCTTAAACATCAGGTTCATCCTATTGGCACGATAAAAAGAGTTCCAGATGTCACTTATAATCGTCGCATCCGGACTTATATATTGAGAAACTAAATTTGCCTCTTTGTTATAATGGTAATATTGTTCCATCAACGACCACTGCGAAAAAGCTTTTGCAAGTTCTAAAGCAAATCCAGCCACCACCGTCTTGCCAGTCTCTCCCAACTTAGGCAGAGGCATATCAGGGTTTCCTTCCTGGACAATCTTCACCTCTCCGACCTCATTCCCCATACAGTCGTATACTTTCACAGAAGCTTCTTTAGAAGTTCGAGAATTTAGAGGACTCACATTAATGGTAAGCACATTATTCTCCAGCGACTTCTCAAGGGAAACAGATGCATCCGCCAAACCCTCATAAATATTCGTAGAAAAATAATCATCCGAAATGAGAGGTGGATACGATTCATCATCCTCTGAAATTAGTGGTTCCAAATAAACTGGTACAGGAGAGGTAATCTTTATCGTATAATTGCCACCCTGGTTCGGTACCTGAAGCTCCGTGGTTTCCAGTGTAACCGTCTGCCCTTCTTGTAAGGTTTCATTTCCGGCCACTCCGTCATTGTCCCAGTCAAAGAAGTAAGCCAGTTCCTTCACTTCTATCGGCAGGCCTATTTCCTCATAGCGGTCAATAACATGGTTGCGAACAGCCGACAACTGCCCGGCCAATGCATTCCGGTCTTCTTCCATCTGCTGCCGAGTTGACTCTGTAAATGCACCGTTATCTCCAAATTCTTTACACAGCTTGGCCAAATACTCCGTCAAAGCAGCTTCACTTCTATCTACAATCAATAAAGATGATATAGCAATCAAGGCAGCTGATTCATCTGTACCTCCAATGATGGAAAGTGAAGAGGCATCCTTATCTTCATATTTCTGGAGTCCGAAAGCCGTAAACAATTCTTTTTGTGCTTGCGTATTGGCTTCTTTGAAACTCATACCTCCTTCCACCAGCTTCTGTACACGCTGGTATTTCAGATGAGTCAGCACATTGACATTGACCGTGGTCTTATCTGACAAATCAACCAATGCACGCAGGCTTAAGGTACCTGAAGAAAGCTCTCCTTCTACTTCATTAAAGAAATATCCGTTGGCTGTAAGTTCTGCATAAGGAGCTTCAAACAATTTGGAACCAAAAGAGAAATTTCCCATATCGTCTTGAATGGTAGAGGAATAGAAATCACCTCTTACCTGAAGCTTGGAATCCATGGGCTGGATGGTAATGGTCGACCCACTCACAAAAGGTCCTTTTTCTACCTTCCCCGAAACATTATACGTATGAGGTTCAAACGATTCTCCCTTTTCCGAGTCTTTCCCACACGAAGAAAATAAAACGGAGAAAGCTACCAGTCCTCCGATGTATAGCCTTAATTTCATAATAAAAAGTTTTTTGGTATCTCATTTCTAAATTCTGCCGGACAAACAGGTTACCTCACCCGGTTATCGGATACAAAGATAATTACATTTGTTAATATACACCAACATTTTCAAACACTTTTCACTAAAGCAGACATTCCCCTATCACTCTTTTCCAAAGGCCGTCACATAAAATGAGAAACGTACTACAACTTTTTACGTTTCCGCACGCAAGCCATAGGTTTTCCGGTGCGAAACCCTACGTTTTCCGGACGGGAAACATACAGTTCCGTACCGGAAAACATAGAAAGCTTCCAGGCATTTTCAGCATACCGCAGGAAGATTTCCGGATACACGTGCCACGGTTCTCCCCTCACTAATCGGCGGTTTCCTGCGGTTTTTCCGCGAAAATTCCGTAAGTTTGTGTAACGAAAACCCTAAAAACGACATCACACATGGAACAGCATCCCCAGCTTTTAGTCTACAAGGCTTCTGCCGGCTCCGGCAAGACCTTTACACTGGCGGTACATTATATAAGACAACTGATTGAAGACCCGTATGCCTACCGCAGGATTCTGGCGGTGACATTCACCAACAAGGCGACGGCGGAAATGAAGGAGCGTATCCTGGAACAGCTATACGGCATCGCTACGGCCGACGAAGGTTCGGAGGGCTACCTGAAGGAGATTCAGAAGACATCAACCAAATCGGTTGAGGAAATCCGGGAATCGGCACGCGAAGCATTACGGCACATCATTCATGACTACAGCCGTTTCCGCATCGAGACCATCGACTCGTTTTTCCAGTCGGTGATGCGCAACCTGGCGCGTGAACTGGAGTTAGGGGCCAACTTGTCTATCGAACTGAACAATACGGAAGTGCTGAGCGATGCGGTGGATGCCATGATTGAGAAGCTGGACCGGCGCTCACCGGTGCTCTACTGGCTGCTGGAGTACATCGAGGAACGTATCGTGAACGACCGCCGCTGGGATGTGTCGAAAGACATCAAGGGATTCGGACAGAATATTTTTGACGAGAGCTACATCGAGAAGGGAGAAGGACTGCGCCGGAAACTGGCCGACCCGAACTTTATTCCTTCCTACCGGGATGAGCTGAAAAGTATCCGCGAAGAGGTGCTGGAATTCATGAAGGGATTCAGCGAACAGTTTACGGGCTTGCTCGAAATGCACGGACTGACTCCGGCAGACCTGAAGAACGGCTCACGGGGCATCGGCAGTTATTTCAACAAGCTGGCCAACGGGAAACTGAGCGATGACATCCGCAATGCCACCGTGGAGAAGTGCCTGGAGAGCGAGGAAAACTGGACAACCAAAACGTCGGCCCATCGTGATGAAATCCGTTCGCTGGCGGCTTCGGAACTGATACCCTTATTAGCGGAAGCGGAAAACCGTCGTCCGCAGAACAACTTGCTGCTCAACTCGTGCGACCTTTCGCTGCGTTACCTGAACAACCTGCGTTTGCTGGCACACATTGACGAGGAGGTACGCTTGCAGAACCAGGCGCACAACCGTTTTCTGCTGTCGGATACCAATGCCTTGCTCCATAGTTTAATCAGGGAGGGAGATGCCTCGTTTGTCTACGAGAAAATCGGTACCACCATCGATACGGTGATGATTGACGAGTTTCAGGATACCTCACGCATGCAGTGGGAGAACTTTCATCTGCTGTTGCAGGAAAGTCTGGCACAGAAGGAAGGCAGCCTCATCGTGGGCGACATCAAGCAGAGCATCTACCGCTGGCGAAGCGGCGACTGGAAAATTCTGGCGGGACTGGGCAATGACCGGAGTTTCCGCATCAAGGAATGTACGCTCGACACGAACTGGCGAAGTGAGGCGCGCATCATCCGCTTCAACAACGAGTTTTTCACGGCGGCCTGCCAGACACTAAACCGGCGCTATCAGGAGGAACAGGGCATGCCTTGTGCCCAACTGGAACAGGCGTACAGCGACGTGCGGCAGCGTTGTGCCAAGAAGGAGGAGAAGGGCTTCGTAAAGGTGACCTTCCTGCAGGATTCCAAGGAGAGGCCTTACACGGAAGCAACCTTGGAACAGCTTGCCGAGGAAGTGGAACGCCTCACCGCAGAGGGTATCCGCCTCAACGAGATGGCCATTCTGGTGCGAAAGAACCGGAGTATCCCCGACATTGCCGCTTACTTCGACGAACATACCCCCTACCGCATCGTATCCGACGAGGCGTTCCGGCTGAGTGCATCGCTGGCAGTGAGCATGCTCATCGACGGACTGCGGTATCTTTCTTCGCCCGACGACCGCATCGCACTGGCACGTCTGGCGGTAGCTTATCAGCAAGGGGTATTGCACAAGGACATCAGCCTCAACACAGTGCTGCTCGACGACTCGTCCCGTTACCTGCCGGCAGCCTTCCAGTTGCAGGCAAACGAACTCCGTTTCATGCCGCTATACGAACTGTTAGAGAAGTTGTTCGTGCTGTTCGACATGCAGCTTATCGAGAAGCAGGATGCATATCTCTGTGCCTTCTATGATGCAGTGACGGAATACCTGCAGAACAACTCGTCGGAGCTAACAGCTTTCATCCGTTTCTGGGATGAGAAACTGAACGCGAAGACCATCCCGTCGGGCGAGATTGACGGCATCCGCATCTTGTCTATCCATAAGTCGAAGGGACTGGAGTATCACACGGTGCTGCTGCCGTTCTGCGACTGGAAGATGGAGAACGAAACGAACAACCATCTGATATGGTGCAGCGTGGCAGGCACGGGAAAGGAAACCGACATTCCGCCGTTCAACCGCCTGGACATCGTACCGGTGAACTATTCAAGTGCCATGGCGGAATCGGTATATCACGACGATTACCTGGAAGAAAAATTACAGCTCTGGGTAGACAACCTGAATCTGCTTTACGTAGCGTTTACACGCGCCTGCAAGAACCTGATTATTTTCGCAAAGGCGGGACAGAAGGGAACGGTTTCAGAACTGTTGTACGACAGTCTGCCCCTCATGCAGGAAGTGGAACTGCCGCTGGCACAGGAGAATCCGGAAGACGATGCAGTGGGCGAATACGGGGAGCTCTGCACGGCGCACGATGAAAAGAAAGCGGGCAAATCCAACCGGCTGTCATCGCCCCGCGAGGGAGTGCCCGTGAAGATGGAAAGCATCGAGACACACATCGAATTCAAGCAGTCGAACCGTTCGGCTGACTTCATTCAGGGTGATGACACGGAGGACACTCGCGGACAGTACATTCGTCAGGGACAGTTGCTGCACCAGGTGTTTGCCCACATCGAAAAGGCGGACGACCTTCCTTCGGCACTGGAACGGCTGAGCTTCGAAGGGGTGTTCGAATCGGAGGAACAGAAACAGCAGATTCAGGGACTGGCGCACTGGGCCTTGCAGCATCCGGCCGTGAAGGACTGGTTCAGCGGTACGTGGGAGCTTTACAACGAGTGTGCCATTGTCTACACCGACGAGCAGGGACAGATGCAGACACGCCGCCCCGACCGCGTGATGCGGAAAGACGGGCAGGTGGTCGTGGTGGACTTCAAGTTCGGAAAGAAGAACGAAGCTTACCGCGCGCAGGTGCAGGAGTACATGGATTTGCTCACGCAGATGGGCTACACCCACATCCGGGGATTCCTCTGGTATGTGTTTGCTAATGAACTGGAAGAAGTGACGCTTCCAGCCTGAATTTATTTTTTCACAACGATATTTCGACAATGCAATATATGGAAACTTTTTTGAAGCAGGTGGCCGCCGATTTGTACCGGAAGATGAACGGAGACTTCACGAAGGTGGCTGTGGTTTTCCCGAACAAGCGTGCCAGCCTCTTTTTCAATGAATACTTGGCACAGGAATCCGACCGCCCGGTATGGTCGCCGGCCTACGTGAGCATCAGTGAGCTGTTCCGCCAGTCGTCGCAATGGGTGACGGGCGATTCCACCAAATTAGTGTGCGACCTCTACAAGGTGTTCCGTGAAATAACAGGCAGCAAGGAGAGCCTGGACGAATTCTACTTCTGGGGCGAGATGCTCATCAGCGACTTTGACGATGCCGACAAGAACATGGCCGACACCAAAGCGCTGTTCAGCAACTTGAAGGACCTGAACAAGCTGACGGGCGAATATGACTTTCTGGAGGAAGGACAGAAGGAAGCATTAAGTCAGTTTTTCCGTAATTTCTCCATCGAGCAGGTGACGGAACTGAAACGGCGTTTCATCTCATTGTGGGACGTGCTGGGCGACATCTATACGCAATATAAAGAATTGCTCCGCGAGCAGGGCATCGCCTACGAAGGAATGCTCTACCGCGAGGTGACGGAGACCATGGATGTGCAGCAGTTTCCCTACGACAAATATGTGTTCGTGGGATTCAACGTGCTGAATAAGGTGGAACAAACCCTGTTCAGCAAGTTGCACGAGGCAGGAAAGGCCCTGTTCTACTGGGACTATGATACCTTCTACCTGAACAAGCATCCGCACGAGGCAGGCGAGTTTATCCGCCGCAACCTGAAGAATTTCCCCTCGGAATTGCCGCCTTCCCTGTTCGACCACCTGAACCATCCGAAAGAAATTACCTTCATCGAATCGCCTACGGAGAACGGACAGGCACGCTACTTGCCGCAATGGATTCGGGAGAACCTGACGGAGAACGAAAAGGAAACGGCCGTGGTGCTCTGCAACGAGGCCATGCTGCAACCTGTGCTTCACTCACTACCGGATAACGTGCGCCACATCAACATCACCATGGGTTTCCCACTCTCGCAGACACCGGCCTACAGCTTCGTAAAGACGTTGCTGGAACTGCACATTGCGGGCTACAATTCCCGCAGCGGACGTTACCAGTTTGCCGAAGTCATCAGCGTGCTGAAGCATCCGTACACGCAACTGCTTTCCGAAGAAGCCGCTCCGCTGGAAAAGGAACTGACGGAAAAGAACCGCTTCTATCCCCTGCCCTCGGAACTGGAACGGGACGAAGCCTTGTCGCTGCTGTTCAAACCGTGCAGCCACAACCTGGAGCTGTGCAAACGGCTGGCCGACATCTTGAAGCAGGTGGCACAGCTGTATCGCAAGCAGGCAGCCTCCACCAGCGATGCCCTCGACCAGCTCTATCGCGAAGCCTTGTTCAAAAGCTTCACCATGGTCAACCGCTTCCATGCCCTGCTTGAAAGCAAGGACCTGGAGGTACAACCTGCCACCTTCCACCGCCTTCTGGTACGCGTCATGTCGACAGCCAGCATTCCTTTCCACGGAGAGCCGGCCATCGGTATGCAGGTGATGGGGGTACTGGAAACACGTAACCTGGATTTCCGTCATGTTATTCTGCTGTCGGTCAACGAAGGCCAGTTACCCAAGGCGGGTGGTGATGCTTCGTTCATCCCCTATAACCTGCGCAAGGCGTTCGGCATGACGACCATCGACCACAAGATTGCAGTCTATGCCTACTATTTCTACCGTCTGCTGCAACGGGCAGAGAAGGCTACGTTACTCTACAACACGGTGAGCGACGGCATGAACCGGGGAGAGATGTCGCGCTTCATGCTCCAGCTGCTGATTGAGTGGGGCTATCCCGTACAGCGGAAACAACTGGAGGCAGAGCAGTCGCCCATTGCTTCCTCACCCATCTGTATCCCCAAGTCGCCCGACATCATGAAACGGATGCAGAGCGTGTTCGACGTGCGGGTGAATCCGAAAGCCCTTCTTTCCCCGTCAGCCCTGAACTGCTACCTGGACTGTCCGCTGAAGTTCTACTATAAGTACGTAGCAGGACTGGCAGCTCCCGAAGAAGTAAGCGCCGAAATCGACTCGGCCAAATTCGGAAGCATCTTCCACTACGCTGCCGAACACATCTACAAGGAGCTCACGGCACACGGAAAAGTCATCAACAAAGACACCCTGGAAGCTCTGCTCAAGGAAGAAGTGAAACTACAGAATTACGTGGACAACGGGTTCAAGGAGCTGTTCTTCCACCTCCCTGCTGACGAGCGTCCGGAATACAACGGAGTACAGCTCATCAATTCCGCCGTGATTCTGCGCTACATTCAGCAACTGCTTCGCAACGACCTTCGCCACGCTCCCTTTACCTTCGTAGGCTCCGAACAAAGGGTCATGGAGGACGTAGAGATACAGACACCCAAGGGAGCCATCCGCTCGCGCATGGGGGGTATCATCGACCGCATGGACAGCAAGGACAACGTGCTCCGTATCGTGGACTACAAAACGGGAGGTAAAGCCGACACCCCGCCCAGCGTAGAATCGTTATTCACGCCCGGCCCCAAACGTTCCAATTACGTATTCCAGACTTTCCTGTACGCCGCCATCGTATGCCGGAAACTGCGTGAACGGAATGATGACCGGAAGGTAGCTCCTGCCCTGCTCTACATTCACCGGGCTGCGGCAGAAGATTACTCGCCCGTCATCCAGCTCAAGGAATCGTATAACAAAACTACTCCCGTGGAAGACTTTTCATTGCTGGAAGAAGAGTTCAGAACCCGCCTACAGGTACTTCTGGAGGAGATTTTCAATCCTGATTTGAGTTTCAGTCAGACGGAAGAGGAAGACCGGTGCACTTATTGTGATTTCAAGGAAATATGTAAACGATAGAAACAGAATCAAAACAAGTGTTAAAAACACATTTTTCTCTGAACAATCCAAGTGAACCGGATGTTATAAAGATGTTTTTCATAGTAATAGATAAGAACAGTATTGGTATTTGTGAAAATATCAGCTGTAAGGACAAAAGCGTTTGTTCTTTAAAAAATAAGAGAGGCTGCATTTCCCCGGCAGCCTCTCTTATTTTTTTATCCTCTACACAAATGTTTTTTATTCCTGATAATCATAGTACCACCAGTAGGTATCACCGAATTCGCGACGCATACGGTTGCGTTCTTCCAGCGGGGAACCCTCTTTCTGCTGCAAGGTCTGGTAAGCCCTGAAACGATCTAAAGTCAGACTGTCTGCACGCGAAGATACAGTATCATTCCGCTGGACATGATACATTACCAATGCTTCCCGATAATAACGCGGCAAGGTATCTTCCGGCAAATAGAAATCGGGAACGGCCTGTGCGAAACTGTCCAGTTTCTTTTCAAGCAGCAAGGCAGAAAGGTAATAGTCCAGCGAGGTATATTTTCCGGTTCCCTTGTAGCAGATGTTCCGCAGGAATACCATGCGGTCTTCTCCCGTATATGGACGTGCTCCCAACAGATAATAAATGGAATCATTCGTATAACGGAGCGTGTGCAGGGAATCCGTTTCAAAGAACAAACCGTCGGAACGGTAATATTGCGGATAAGCAAACAACTTGTCGCCCATCTTTCCCAAGCGAGACAAAGCCACGGCACGATAGGCGGTCAGCGTACGGCTGGCCTCCAATGATTTTTCTCCTACGCGTAACACCTTGTCATACTCCCCGGCTCGCAGGTAATGTTCCGCCTCCAGCTCATGATGAAACTGCCGGTTGGTACTGCCCACACACACCGTCAGCAGGCACAACCCCAGCAAGATAGCCAGGTTACTGTTGACCAGCCCCCAGAGACTTCCTTCGTGATTCAACTGTACGCGGAAAACTCCACGCAGCCAGTAGCCGATTCCCACAAACAGCAATACCAACAAAGGCAACAGCCAGGTCCACGGAGTATGGTAGTCGGAGATATACACTCCACGCCCTACATCCGTCAGGGCACAAAGCACCAGAAAGGACGGCACATACGCCAGGGCACGTACCCTTCCCTTCAGCCCCAGCAGACTGTTTACCCCCCAGCGCAGCAACAGCAAAATCAGCGTAATGACCAGCGCGCTGGCCATCGGAGCAAAGGTAGTCTTTCCATGAGCCAGCGAGAAATGAAGGGCTTCCAGCACATCGCGCTGGAACACATAAAGATATACAAAACTAAACAGAGAAAAAAGAAGACCGCATACAGCAATCATGATGCGTGCAGTCTTCTTATAAAATGCATTTGTGTAATCACTCATACAATATCAATTCAATCTTTCACTCGTTTTAATACAACTGCAGAACGGGCCGGCACATACAGTTTCAGCCATTCTTTCTTGTCTTTTGCATAAAGCGGGTCGGCACAGGTGAAGTGGCGGAGACTGTCGTCTGAGAAGCCGAATCCACCAAACTGCTTGTTGTCTGTGTTCAGAACCACATCGTAGGCACCTCTCGGTACGAGGAAGCCATAATCGGTAAACGAACGGGTCGGGTTGAAGTTGAACACAAACACCAGATCCTTGCGGCGGTATGCCAAGATCTGGTCACCGTCGTTATGCCATACCTCGATGACATCCGATTTCTGGATGTTCTTCACGCTGCGAATCAGCTTGACCATCGCCTCATCGAAGTCGCCCAGGTAATGATAGCACAAATCCGGATTATCAACCAGGTTCCACTGACGGCGTGCATACTTGTATGACCATCCGTTGCCTTCGCGCGGGAAGTCAATCCATTCCGGGTGACCGAACTCATTACCCATAAAGTTCAGGTAACCTCCGTTGATGGTAGAAGCCGTGAGCAGACGAATCATCTTGTGCAGGGCAATGCCTCGTTCCACCACTCCATTCTCGTCACCAATCTTGAAATGCCAGTACATGTCGGCATCAATCAGGCGGAAGATGATGGTCTTGTCGCCCACCAGTGCCTGGTCATGGCTTTCGCAGTAAGAGATGGTCTTTTCATCCTTGCGGCGGTTGGTCACTTCCCAGAACAGGCTAGACGGTTTCCAGTCTTCATCGCGACGTTCCTTGATAATCTTAATCCAGTAATCAGGAATGTTCATGGCCATACGGTAGTCGAATCCGTAACCTCCGTCTTCGAACGGAGCAGCCAGTCCCGGCATACCCGATACTTCCTCGGCAATGGTAATGGCCTTCGGATTCACTTCATGAATCAACCGGTTGGCCAGCGTCAGGTAACAGATGGCATTGTCATCCTGATGACCGTTGAAATAGTCACCATAGTTGCAGAAGGCCTCACCCAGTCCATGACTGTAATAAAGCATAGAAGTCACCCCATCGAAACGGAAGCCGTCGAAATGGAACTCTTCCAGCCAGTACTTACAGTTGGACAACAGGAAGTGAATCACCTCGTTCTTGCCATAGTCAAAGCAGAGCGAATCCCATGCCGGATGTTCACGACGTCCGCCCTGATAGAAATACTGGCAAGGATCACCGGCAAAGTTGCCCAGTCCTTCCACCTCGTTCTTCACGGCGTGTGAGTGTACGATATCCATAATCACGGCAATGTTCATCTGGTGTGCCGTATCGATAAGCTGTTTCAGTTCTTCCGGTGTACCGAAGCGTGAAGAAGGAGCAAAGAAACTGGACACATGATAGCCGAAACTTCCGTAATAAGGATGTTCCTGAATGGCCATAATCTGAATACAGTTATATCCGTCTTTCGCAATTCGCGGCAGTACATTCTCACGGAATTCATTGTACGTACCAACCTTTTCCGCATCCTGTCCCATACCGATGTGGCATTCGTAAATCATCAGCGGAGCCACATTAGGCGTAAAGGTCTTTTTCTTGAACTTATACGGTTTCTCCGGATTCCATACCTGCGCACTGAAAATCTTGGTCTGTTCATCCTGCACAACGCGGGTAGCCCATGCCGGAATACGTTCGCCGCATCCGCCTTCCCAGTACACTTTCAGCTTGTACAAGTCGCCGTGCTTCATGGCCTTTTCCGGCAGATTGATTTCCCAGTTACCCGTCTTGCGCACACGTTTCATGCGGAAAGCCGGTTTCTCCTGCCAGTCGTTGAAATCGCCCACCAGGTAGATTTCCGTCGCATTCGGCGCCCATTCACGGAAGGTCCATCCCTTGTCAGTGCGGTGCAGACCAAAATACATGTGTCCGGTAGCAAAATCCGACAATGTCTTCTTTCCTACCAGTTCCTTTTCTTTTTCCACCACATGCTGATGACGGCCGTTGATAGCATCGGCGTATGGTTCCAGCCACGGATCATTCTTTATGATATTCAATACCTTGTCCATAGTATTAGTAATTAGAAATTATTTGACACGTACTTTTACAATCACTTTTCTCACTCCGTCGGGAGTTACGCCCGGTGCATGTGCATCTTCCGGGAAGAAAATAGCAAACATACCCGGCTTTACGGTCAGGTAGTCAGTAGCCAGTCCTTCATAGAAGGTAATATCTTTTTCTGCATTGTAAGCAGCTTCAGGCAAATCCGTACGCGGCATATAGCCCATTACTTCCACCCCCGACAATGGAATCTGGATGTCGATGAAATCATTGTGTGTTTCCAGACGCGCTTCTTCCTTTGTCTTCGGACGTGCATCTGCAAAGTTCACCATCAGTTCACCTTCCTTCAGCACTACCTTCCCCACTTCGTGTGCCTGCAAGTCAGTTGCCTTCAAAAAAGCTACAGCCTCTGCAAACAAAGGATTCAGTGACACATATTTTTCCAGATTTTCCAATTTGTCAATAACCATATTCTTTCAGTTTTAAATCGTTAATATTTTATTCAAACTCATCTATCGTTTCATTTGTAAAATCGGCAAAGCGTTTCAGCTGGCGAAACACGTCGATAATCCGTTCCATAAAGTCCGGACGGGAAAAGAACTCATCTTCCACCCGGCAGGCTACCGTAAAGTCCTTGCAACGGATGTACTGCGGATAAGGAAAGTCCTTCGGAAATCCCTTGGGCACCGTCTTCAGATGCGACTCGCCCACCACCGGAAAATACTGCTTGAAAGCCGGGTCTTCCACGATGGCACGATACTCGTCAATGCGGTCGCACACCGACTGACGCACCGCCCGCAACATATCGGCAGGCATGCACCAGCTTCCTCCGGCCAGCATACAGTTGCCCGGTTCCAGATGAAGATAATAACCACAGTGATTGGATTTCTTTCCCCTTGCATTGATATACCCTCCGATGTGGGTCTTATAAGGAGACTTGTCGGAAGAAAAACGGACATCCCGGTAGATGCGATACGTGCAGTCACGCGGAAGGACGTGCGCCACACTTTCATCCCATGGCGAAAGGCGGGCAATCACCCCTGCCAGCAACTCCTCGAAGTCTGCCTGCACACTCAAATATTCCGCTTTATGTTCCTGAAACCACTCCCGGTTGTTGTTTGCCGCCAGTACTTTCAGGAAATCCAATATGCCCGGTATATCCATATTCTTTACTTTTGAGTCACACAAACTTACGAAATTAATTCGTATCTCTCGAATAAAACGATATTTTTTTACATTATCCCAGCAGATTCAGCAGAAAATCGTGCACCTTTCCGTTGGAAGCCACCACTTCGCGGCCGGAATAGCATGAATCACCCCCGGAAAAGTCGGTCACCCTTCCTCCTGCATTCTGTACCAGCAGGATACCTGCCGCCACATCCCACGGACAAGTGAAAGCTTCGGCACGCGCTTCAAAACGCCCGTCGGCCACGTAACACATCTCGGCAGCCGCCGCACCGACCACCCGAATGCCTGCCACATGCCCGTAGCAGCCTTCTATCAGGCGGTTGAATACCGGCTTGTAAGCCTCCGTTTCGTACGGAAGACCGAAAGCCATAAAAGCCTCATCGGGTACAGCTACCTGCGACACCCGAATCTGTCGGTCATTACAATAAGCAGGCGCCCCCTTGTAAGTCCAGAAACACTCGTCGCGGCACACTTCATAAACCACTCCCAGCAAGATTTCCTCACGGTTACGCAAGGCAATGCTCACACAATAAGGTGCATGGTTATGAATGAAGTTGGTCGTACCGTCCAGCGGGTCAACCAGCCAGCAATACTCCTCGTCGGTGTGAGTTCCGCTCCCCTCTTCAGCAATAAAACCTGCCTCGAGAAGCAACTCCCGCAGACAGGCTACTATTCTTCGTTCCGATTCCTTGTCGACATACGACACATAATCGTGTGCGTGCTTCTTCTCGATCCGCTCACGGCTGAACTTCTTCCGCTCCTCACGGATAAAAGCCCCCGTGGCTACAGCCAGTTCACGCACCTTCAAAGTCAGTTCGGATAATTCCATCATTATTTTTTCTCCTCCAATAAACGTCCGTATCTGAAAGTCCCTTTCCGGACAATATTTCCGTTGGCATCCATCTCTACGAATGGACCGTCTTTCTTTCCCTGCTTGAAGAAGCCCTCAAAGCGAGTGCCGTCCTTTTCAATCAGCACACCCTTTCCTTCTTCCTTTCCACGTACAAAAGAACCTGTATAGACAGAACCGTCGGCCATGTGAAGCACGCCTTCTCCCTCGGCCATGTTGTTCTTCCACTGACCTTCGTATTCATCACCGTTGGCCCACTTGTATTTTCCGGTACCAGAGCGCTGGTTCTTCGACCATTGCCCATCGTACACCGCTCCGTTGGCCCAGGTGAACGTGCCTTGTCCCTCCTGCTGTCCGTTCAGGAAATGACCTACGTATTTGTCACCATTCGGATACGTATAGATACCCCTTCCCGTGCGTTCACCGTTGGCATAATCGCCCTCATAGCGTTCGCCGTTCTGGAAATAATAGATACCCTTTCCATCCTGCACATCATCCTTCCAGTCGCCCACGTACTTATCGCCGTTGGTATAGTAGAAAGTACCCTTTCCGTGACGCATGCCGTCCTTCCAGTCGCCTTCATACTTCGACTTATCCTCCCACACCATGGTGCCCTTCCCGTTCTTCAGGTCGTTCTTCCATTCGCCGGTGTAGACCGCTCCGCCTTTCCAGGTATAAGTACCCTGTCCGTTGCGCTTGTCATGATGCCAGGTTCCAGTATATAAGTCCCCGTTATAATAGGTCATCGTACCCTCACCCTCCTGGTAGTCAGTGTACCACATCCCGTCGTAACGGTTGTTGTTCATGAAATAATACGTTCCCTTGCCGTGCTGCTGGTCTTCGTACCACTCTCCCACGTACTTTTCTCCGTCGCTGAAAGTGTAGGTACCTTCACCCTGGCGTTTACCCTTCACATATTCACCTTCGTACACGTCGCCATTACGGAACACCGTCTTTCCCTTTCCGTTCGGGCGGCGTCCTTTCAGTTCGCCGGTATATTCCGAACCATCCTTAAACTGGTAGTATCCCAATGACAACTGGGCCGAAGCCGATACCGAGCTGAATGCCAGCAGGGCAAATAAAAATAATGTATGTTTGTTCTTTCTCACGTTCTTAGTCTCTTTTTTAATTCCGCTCAAAAATAGTCTTTTTACTTTTGCACGAGCCGGAAGGTTTATACTTTTTTACCTGCCACTACCTCTATTAAGTTTTCTTTGCAGAAATAGCGCTGAGCCAACGAAAGCAGTTCATCGGACGTCACCTCACGGATGGCAGCCAGCGACGCATCAAAAAAGTCGGGCTTCAATCCGGCCGTTTCGATGAATATCCAGGCATCCGAGAGCGAGAATGCCCCCTCGTACGAACGGCACATATCGCCCAGCATATAGTTGCGCACCATCTCCAGTTCTTCTGCCGGCACCTTGTCCTGACGCAAACGGTCCATTTCATGATACACTTCCGTGATGACAGACTCCATGTATTCATTGGCCGCTTCCGTACTCACCACCAGCAGACTTGTGCCCGGATAAGACACCAGTCCGGCCCCGATGCCGTAGGTATATCCTTTATCTTCTCGGATATTCGACATCAGACGACTGCCGAAATACCCTCCGAACAGCGTAACCAGCACACGCAGTTTCAGGTAATCAGGATGCTTGCGGTCGAGCGAGAAACCACCCATGCGGAGCGAACTCTGCAAGGCATCCTCCTTCTCCACGTGAACCCGTTTGCGGGCATCCTTCACGATGTCCCACGTGCGTTCCACCTTCTCTGCCGTACAATTTCCCCAGGGCGCCTCTCCCCAGTGACGTTCGATGCAGCGCACCACCTCGGGCGTTACCTTACCCGACACGTACATGGAACAATTGCCCGAATGATAGTGTCGGTGATAGAAATCCTTCAGCGCCTCCACCTGAATGCGTTCATAATCCTCCAGTTCGGCATAGCGTCCCAACGGATGCGAAGTACCGAAAAGCGAACGGTTCAGCTGCTTGCGAGCCAGTACGTCCACCCGCCGGTTGTTCACCAGGAACTGCTGGCGGTTGATGTCGCAGATAATGCGGAACTGCTCTTCCGGAAACACAGACTCCTTCACCAGTCCGGCCACAATCTCCATGGTGCGGTCAAGGTGTTTCGTCAGTGTATACAGTGTCACAAATCCACAGTTCACAGAAGAAGACAGGTCGAGCCACGCCCCGTAATAATCCAGCCGTTCGGCAATCTCGCCCGATGTCATGCGCACCGTTCCCTCACGCAGCATACGGTTGGTAAACACGGCCTGAAGCGGCTGCGACTGGTCGAGCTGTCCGCTCCGCACCAACAGGTCGAAACGAATCACGTCCTCGTTCCCGGCCGAAAGCACATACAGCGGCATGCCGTTCTTCATACGATGCAACTCCGGCTGCAAGATGGAGAAATGCTCCAGCTGACGGATGGCAGGCGCCACACTACGGTCGAGCTGCGTCATAATGCCTCCTGCTGATTGCGCAGAAACTCTTCGGCCCGTGCCAGATCCTGCGGTGTGTCAATACCAATGGTCTCCACTTCGCTGATGCCCACCTTGATGGAATAGCCGTTCTCCAGCCAGCGCAACTGCTCCAGCGATTCGGCCAGTTCGAGCGACGACTGCGGAAGGGATGTAATCTCCTTCAACACCGGAGCACGGTAGGCATAAAGTCCGATATGTTTGTAATACGTATGTCCGGCCAGCCACTCCTTCTTGTCGCGGTTACGCTGGTAAGGAATGATGGAACGGCTGAAGTAGAGCGCCTTCATCTCCTTGCTCACCACCACCTTGGGCGAGTTCACATTTTCCAGCGCATCAAATCCGTCGGCAGGCGTAAACGGTTTCACAAGTGTGGCAATCTGTGTTGACGTATCGTCAAAGCAAGCCTTCACGGCTTCCAGCTGCGAACGCTGGATGAACGGTTCGTCACCCTGAATGTTCACCACCACGTCATAGCCGCTGCCCACCTTGCAGTAAGCCTCGTAGCAACGGTCGGTCCCGCTCTTATGGTCGACCGATGTCATTACCACCTTTCCACCGAAAGCCTTTACAGCCGCTTCGATGCGTTCGTCGTCGGTAGCCACGTAAGCTTCGTCCAGCACACCGGCCACTTGTTCATAAACTCTTTGTATCACGGGTTTGCCTCCCAGTAGTGCCAAAGGTTTGGCGGGGAAGCGTGTAGATGCATATCTTGCAGGAATAATTCCAATAAATTTCATGGTTATTGTATTTGGGTTATGCTTCGCAAATGTACGAATAAAAAGTGACAAACAGAAAAATGAGCTTGCTATTCAGATTTTTCAATGATTGTCTTTATCCATTCCGCAAACCGCGGACATTTCTCCAAAATGGATTTTATCCCGATTTCCAATGCTATCAGGTTTCCTTCCAGCACTTTGTTGTAGTCGGACTTTATAGCCAGCAATCTTTTGGAGGGAGCCCCTTCAGGAGAGGTATTGATGTCTTCGGGGGTGTCGTAGGATGAAATGATAGAAGCAGTCTTTGCTGCGAGTTCTTCCGAAAAATAGTACTCAAAACCTTTGTTACTGGAAAACAGCAGAGCCTCAAACTCGTGCAACTGTATGTAAGAGAAAAAACGACGGTCGTCTATAGCCTCATTAATTGCCGCTTCCAACGACTGTATTTGCTCTATTTTGTCCGGCTTCTTCATGCTGTCCTCATAATGGGGCATATCGTGGGGAAGTCTGAAAAAGTCAATAAAGGTAGTTACGATATAATCGCTTTTTTTGGACATCAAAAGAGGCCTGATCGTGTTTGCCAGATGTGAGTAGCTCACCATTCCTCCCCGTCCTGTCCTGCTTGTCCGAACCAAGACAGGCGTAACGCTCAATATACCAAATTCTTGCAAATAGGGAGAAATGACCGAGTTGACAAACTCTTGCTCCGTCTGTCCTTCGACGACAATATACACACGTTTCATAACTGCCCTCCTATCATGTTTTTCTCCCACAAATCACTGAGAGACAATTCGTAATCGTCCATCCATTTTTCCAGCCCTTCCCGTTCCAGATGACGAAAAACCGATTGGTTGTCTGCCCTGTCCACCACAATAATGTCTTCCACCTCAAAGCAATTGACCAGATTGGTGGACTGAGTAGACAAAATAATCTGGCTTTTGAGCGAAGCCTGCTTGACAAGTTGGGCCAGTTTATTGATAGCGGCCGGATGCAAACCCAATTCAGGTTCATCAATAATTATCACTTCCGGCATCTTGGACTGCAACAATAAGGTTGTAAGGGCTATGAAACGTAAAGTACCGTCCGAAAAACTATAACCATCGAGGTACATATCTGTATCCCTCTCCTCCCATTCCAGACGAATTCTTTCCTTGTTGTTGGCATCCGGACGGAGCTTGAAGCCCTTGAAATAAGGAGCAATAGAACGTATCACACCCTCTATCAAGCGGAATGTCTTTTCATCGTTCAGCATCAATGAATACAGGTAAGCGGCAAGATTGGATCCGTTATCACGCAAATATTCATTATCGTTAATCGGACAATCTCCACGCATGGGAGAAGTGGCACTGGTATCGTGAAAATGATAAACTGTAAAGCTACCTAAATATTTTCTCAAGTAAGCAGCCCTCCATCTTTTATTATCCTTCAAAGAGGATTCTTCTACGGCAGAATCCCAAATCGTTCTGTTCCACTGTGAATAATCCTTTCCCAGCTTATGACAGTTATTAAAAAAATCTCCCGTTTTTTCAATATAGCCTTTGTTCGATTGCGATGGTTTAATCTCAAAGAAAAAGGCATTTGTATTGTCAAAATCAATCAATCCCTGGATAGACGGCGATACTTTTCTTCCCTGACGCAGCAAGTTATCAATTCCCCCTTTAGACAAGGTATAACTGCCAAAGCGCTGTTCATATATTGCCTTGGTCAATTCAAAGAATGAAATGAAATTACTTTTTCCAGCTCCGTTTGAACCGATTAACACATTCAGCCGATTCAAAGGCAACGACAAGTCTTTAATGGACTTGTAATTCTCAATCAAAACCTGCTCTATCATATTCTATCTTAAATTCCGCTTTACCATAAACAAGCACTTTCTCTACCGGTTTTCTGTATATTCCCAGTTAAGACTGTACCTGCGCATACGCTTCTATCCTTCATCCTGATTCAGATAGTTACGTAATATGCAAAATTAGAAAACTTTCTCAAAAGCCCTGCAACAATCACCCTTTTTATTGAAAACGTACAACCAGATTCAGTACTTCCAAAACTTTTTTCTTCAAGTAATAATGACCCATAAAAAACGCAAGTGCATTCAAAACAAAACGCCTTTGCGTTTTAGATCAAACGCAAGTACGTTTTAAGTAAAACGCAAGGGCGTTTCATCTTAAACGTAAGGGCGTTTTAGTCCAAACACAAAGGCGTTTTTCAGAGGATTTTTATACCTCTGAAAATCAACCAATTACATTTTCTTAAATTTTACGGATAACCCAGTATCCTCCCACTACCTGCAAGAGCATTCCGGGAATACCGATGCGGAAATCCTGCAAGGCGGTGAACAAGCTGCCGGAAAGTGCCCACTCGCCTAACGTACCAGCTAACTGATAGAACAGCACCACGCCTAACAGCAACGGCAAGGTGACTTTCTGAAAGCGGGCTGCCACCAGACCGGCACCTACAGCCAACAGCACGGATTTCAGCAGGATGGCAGGCAACACGGCAGGTGCAGGCATGCCGAACCACCATGAGTTGAGCAGCGGCGAGAGTACGGCCGTCAGCAGTCCGGCCTTCCAGCCGTATTTATAGGCTCCTACCAGTGTGAAGAAATAAATAGGCAGCCAGGTGACTCCTCCCTGCGGCACCAGATGGAAAAGCTGGGGCAGGACAATGTTTCCAGCCACAAACAGCAGGGCGGTGACGTAGGTCTTCACGCGACTGTATCCCAATGTGTAAAGTTTTACGGTTGTTTCCATGTGTATTCGTTATTTTTCTGAGATTGTTTTTTCTTTTTCTCCGGCTTCCCGCATGCGGCGTACAAAGTCTTCAATCACGGGATAGAGTTCCACGGGATTGTCCGACACGTCGCAAAGGGTTTCCAGCGGACACCGTCCTGTACGGGTGTGGTTGATGATGCAGGGCACTTCTTCGGCATAGGCCACCTCTACCCCTCCCTTCCGGAGTAAGGCGAGTGCAGGGGTGCTGACTACCCGGGTCCATACGCGGGACACACCGCCCAATACCATCAGGGCTGCCGCTCCCTTTCCGATGACTTTATCGGCCAGCCAGGCTCCTTTCAGGAAGGCACGGTCTGTGGCATACAAGTCGTACAGGTCGGTCACGCCCCGACGGGAGAACGTGCGGGTTTCTTCGCCCTGACGCACCACGCAGGAATAGTTTCCTTCGTTCAGCAAACGTATCAGTTCGTCCATCACAGTGTTTCCTGTTTCAGTTGTTCCACGTAGGCATCAATGCGGTGAAGCTCTTTCGGAATGTCGATGGACTGCGGGCAGTGCGGATTACATTGTCCACAACCGATACAGTGACTGGCCTGACGGAGTTTCGGCACGCTGCGGTCGTAACCCACCAGGAAGGCACGGCGGGCCTTCACGTAATTCTCGTCCATGCGGTCTTTCGGCATGTTGCCCTCGTTCACGCACTTGTTGTAATGTACCAGCACGCCGGGGATGTCGATGCCATACGGGCAGGGCATGCAGTATTTACAGTCGTTGCAGGGCACGGTGGGATATTTCTGCATCAGGTCGGCTGTATCGAGCAGGAACTGGTTTTCCTCGTCGGTAAGCGGCACCAGCGGAGAATACGTGCGGAGGTTGTCTTGCAGATGCTCCATGTAGGTCATGCCACTGAGTACGGTAAGCACCTTTTCCGGTGTACCGGCAAAGCGGAAGGCCCACGATGCCACACTGCCTTCGGGATTACGTTCTTTCAGGCGGCTGAAGATGTGGTCGGGGATGTTCGACAGGCGTCCGCCCAACAGCGGTTCCATCACCACTACCGGAATGTTCTTGCTGCTCACCTGCTCGTACAGATAGTCGGCATTCACGTTACGTCCCGATGCGTGCTGCCAGTCGGAATAGTTCAACTGAATCTGCACGAAGTCCCAGTGCACCTGGTCGTGCATGGCCAGTGCCCGGTCGAATTCCTCTTTTGTGCCGTGGAACGACCAGCCCAGGCGGCGGATACGTCCGGCTTCTCGCTCCTTGAGCAGGAAGTCGAGCAGACCGTTGTCAAGGAAACGGCCCTGCAACCCGCTTTTTCCGGGAGCTCCCAGCATGTGCAGCAGGTAATAGTCGATGTAGTCCACCTGCAGGTTCTTCAGCGAGTTGTGGTACATCTTTACTCCGAAATCATAGTCGGAATTGGAGAAGTTCGACATTTTGGTGGCCACGAAGAACTTGTCGCGCGGATGACGCTTCAAGGCGATACCCGTCGACTTTTCCGACCAGCCCTGCACATAGACCGGAGCCGTGTCGAAATAGTTCACGCCATGTTCGATGGCATAATCCACCAGCCGGTTCACTTCTTCCTGATCGATGACGTTACCGTCGCCACCCGGTGCCGGAAGTGTAGGCCAGCGCATGCAACCATACCCCAGCAGCGACACCTTATCCTCGTTGGGAGGGAACTGGCGGTAAGTCATCTTGCCGACGGGCACTTCCGTAGTGCTTTCGCCAGCTTTTTTCTTGTCGGGCGTACAACCGTAGAAAGCCGCTGTGGCTCCCACCGTACTGATGCCGACTATTTTAAGGAAATCTCTTCGATTCATCTGTTTTTTCTCGTCCATTCTCTTTCTATATATAAAGGTAAGACAATCCGATTAAAGTACACGATGGCGTTCATGGCCTTCCACGTAGATGGCACTCAGCGGACGGGCCGGACACAGGTTCTCGCAGGCTCCGCAACCGATGCAGCGTGCTTCGTTCACTGCCGGAATCTTCAGTGAATCGGGGTTCGACGGGTCGGACGGAACCATGGTGATGGCGTTCACCGGACAATGGCGGGCACAGTTGCCGCACTCCTGCTTGTCGGTAAGCGGAATACACAAATCTTTCACCCACACGGCATGGCCTATCTGGATGGAAGACTTCTCTGCCTTGTCAATTTTCAGGATGGCTCCGGCGGGACATACCTCGGAACAGCGCGTACACTCCGGACGGCAGTAGCCGCGTTCGTACGACATGTAAGGCTGCATGAAAGTATCCAGCGAATGAGAAGGACGGAGCACTTCGTTCGGACAAGCCGACACGCAAAGCTGGCAGGCCGTGCAATGTGACTGCAGATGGCGGAGTCCGCGTGCGCCCGGAGGCACAATCGGAGTTTGGCGTACCGGCTCTTTCTTGTCCACGATGTCGGCCAGTCCGCCGTCCATCTTGATGGCTTCGGCCTTCTTGGCTACCTGTGCTTTCAGTACCGAACCGGCCAGCAGCAAGGAACCGGCCAGGAACTCACGTCGTCCGGCGGTACGATCGGCTGTTTCCGGTGCCGGGGTTTCTGCCTTTTCAGCTTTCTTTCCGTAGGCAAACCGATAGCCGATGGCTCCCCTATGACATTTGTCCAGACAGTCCATACAAGCCACACAGCGGCTGCCGTCTATCGCATGGTTCTTCACATCGATGCAGGCGGCCTTGCAGTTGCGGGCGCAAAGCGTACAGCCGTTGCATTTCTCCTTGTCAATCGTGATGCGGAACAAGGCAAAGCGGGAGAAGAATCCCAGCACGGTGCCTACCGGACAGATGGTATTACAATAGGTACGTCCGTTGCGTGCCGCCAGTACCACTACTAATACTAACATGACCGCTGCCACTATCAGCACCGGCAGACTCTTGAGCCAGACATCCACCGAATAGAAGGCATAGCTGTCCATGCGTTCGGCCATAGAAGCTAACAGGTTGTTTCCCCACATCCACAAAGGTTGCAGGAAGCTGTGTGCCGCACGGCCGTACACGGCATACGGGTCGAGCAAGGCGACCAGGGCATGCACACCCAACAGCATCGCCAGCACAAACACTGCCAGCACACCGTAGCGCAGCCAGCTTTTCGGCTTGGAATACGTGTAGGGCATCTTCTTGCGTCCCCGGCCCAGATGGGCCACCACGTCCTGAAACACGCCCAACGGACAAATGACCGAACAGTACACTCTGCCCGCTACCAGCGTGAGCAATATCAAACACACGATTACTCCGGCGTTCAGCGCCAACAGAGCCGGAAGGAACTGAATCTTCGCCATCCAGCCGAGCCATGCATGAAGCACGCCCGTGAAATCGACGAACAACAGCGTCACGAATACCAGGCACAGCATCCCCAGCGTGAGCCTGAGTTTTCTCAACATATTCACAGTAAAAGCAATTTTAGTTAGTTATTATATTCTTTCTATCACGTTTTCGTGGTAAATCCTCACAAAAATAAAAGTAATTGTGTTTCGAAGAGTCTTTTTGCGCAGTTTTTTATCCCAAACAGTATAAATATTCGATTAACTTACGCATAAAGGGCCTTTTTGCAGCATTTATGCAGAAAAAATGTCATAAATATTGATTATCTGAATTACAAATTCTAATTTTGCTCCACTATTACCTAACAAAAGAACAGCAGTTACAACAATGACATACGCATTTATTACGGCAGCCGAAGCCGCTGCCACCATTCATCATGGGGATACCGTCGGCATCGGCGGTTTTTCATCGGTAGGTACACCGAAAGCCGTGCCGGAAGCACTGGCTGCCTACGCAGAAGCACAGCATGCACAGGGGAAAGAATTCAAGGTAGGCCTTATCACGGGCGGTGCCACGGGCTGTCAGGTGGACAGCGCGCTGGTCAAGGCGCACGCCGTATCGTTCCGTACGCCTTTCCAGTCGAACAAGGACATGCGCGAATCCATCAACCAGCACGAGGTGCAGTACTTTGACCTCCACCTGTCGCAAATCGGACAGGACGTGCGCTACGGTTTTCTGGGTAAAATCCACGTAGCCATCGTAGAAGCTTCCGACCTGACGGACGACGGAGAAATCATCCTGAGCACTTCCGTAGGTATCTCGCCTACCCTGCTCCAGGTGGCCGAACGGGTTATCATCGAGCTGAATGAAGCGCATACGGGAAAACTTACCGGCATGCACGACATCTATATTCCGGCCAACCCGCCTTACCGGACAGAAATTCCGGTGTATCACGTGAACGACCGCGCCGGACACATCAGCGTGAAAATCGACCCGAAAAAGATTACGGGAGTGGTACGCACGAATGCCCGCGACCACATCGCGGCCTTTACACCGCAAAATGAAACAACCCTGCAAATCGGACATAACGTGGCTGCCTTCCTGCTGCGCGAATGGAAGAACGGGGCCATCCCCAAGGAGTTCCTGCCCCTGCAGTCGGGTGTGGGCAACATTGCCAATGCGGTACTGGGTGCGCTGGGTGACGACCCGAACCTTCCGGCGTTCTCCATGTTTACGGAGGTGATACAGAACTCTGTCATCGACCTGATGATGAAAGACCGTATCCGCTTTGCTGCCGGCAGTTCGCTCACCTTGTCGGAAGACCGTCTGGACACGATGTACGAGCACATCGACGACTTCCGCGAACGCATCCTGCTGCGCCCGCAAGAAATCACCAACCACCCGGAGATGATTCGCCGCCTGGGTATCATTGCGGTAAACACGGCCCTTGAAGCAGACATTTTCGGCAACGTGAACAGCACGCATGTATCGGGCAGCAAGATAATGAATGGAATTGGAGGCTCGGGAGATTTTGCCAGAAACGCATATTTGTCTATCTTTACCACCCCGTCGGTGGCCAAGGACGGACTGATTTCGTCCATCGTGCCCCAAGTATCCCACGTGGACAGTACGGAACACGACGTACGTATCCTCGTGACGGAACAGGGCGTGGCCGACTTGCGTGGCAAATCGCCTTCGCAACGTGCCCGCTGCATCATTGAAAACTGCGCGCATCCGGACTACAAGCAACTGCTGTGGGACTACCTGAAACTTTCGGAAGGAAAGTCCTGCCACACGCCGATGTCGCTGCGCAACGCCTTCAAGATGCATATAGCGTACGCCGAGACGGGTGACATGCGAAACACCCAATTTGAATCATAAGAATGGAAAAATTCAACATACACATCCTGGGATGCGGTTCGGCCCTGCCCACTACCCGCCATCAGGCGACCTCGCAGGTGCTTAACATCCGCGAGAAGCTGTTCATGATTGACTGCGGCGAAGGGGCACAAGTGCAGCTCCGCCGCGCCAAACTGAAGTTCAGCCGGCTGAACCACATCTTCATTTCTCACCTCCACGGCGACCACTGCTTCGGCCTGATGGGACTGATTTCTACCTTCGGCATGCTGGAACGTACCGCCGACCTCCACATTCATGCCCATGCCGACCTGCAACGCCTGCTGGAACCTCAACTGGAATTCTTCTGCAAGGGGATGCCCTATCAGGTGGTGTTCCACCCCTTCAACCCCGGCGAACGTACGGTCATTTACGACGACCGTTCCGTCAGCGTGGAAACCATTCCCCTGCGTCATCGTCTGCCCACCTGCGGTTTTCTCTTCCGCGAGAAGCCGACACCGAACCACATCCTGCGCGACATGATTGACTTCTACGGCATTCCCATCTGCATGATGAACCGCATCAAGAACGGCGAGGACTACACACTGGAAGACGGCAGGGTGATTCCCAACTCAGAACTGACCACTCCCTCCGACCCTCCCCGCGCGTATGCCTATTGCTCGGATACGGTCTACCTGCCCCGCATCGCAGCACAAGTGGCTGGAGTGGATTTGCTGTTCCATGAAGCTACCTTTACCGAAAGCGAAGCCGTCCGCGCCAAACAGACCCTGCACTCCACCGCCGCACAGGCTGCCCGGATTGCCAAGGACGCACAGGTGAAGCGTCTGCTCATCGGGCACTTCTCTGCCCGCTACGAAGACGAGAAGGCCCTGCTCGAAGAGGCCCAAGCCATCTTCCCCGACACACTGGCCGCCGACGAGGGACTGAAAATCTCACTCTGAGAAGTTAAAGAAAACTAACCCTATTAAACCGAACCAACGGATTGTCGTCTTACCCAACAATGACGAACCCGCACACGCCATGAACAATTATAACGAAAAAGAAACCATACTGATGCTTCAGGACCCGTCGACCCAGCAGAAAGCGTTCGAACGGATTGTGAAGGCCTACAGCGAACAGCTGTACTGGCAGATACGACGCATGGTGGTTTCGCACGACGATGCCAACGACTTGTTGCAGAACACGTTCATCAAGGCCTGGACCAACCTGGACTATTTCCGGGGAGATGCCAAGCTTTCCACGTGGCTCTACCGCATCGCCTTCAACGAATGCCTGAACTTCCTGAACAAGCAGCGCGCCGAAAACCAGCTGTCCATCGACGATGCCGATGCCGCTCTGATAAACAAGCTGGAAAGCGACCCTTACTTTAACGGCGACGAAACGCAACGGCTTTTTCAGAAGGCCATCCTGCAACTGCCCGAGAAACAGCGCATCATCTTCAACCTGAAATATTTCCAGGAAATGAAATACGAGGACATGTCGGAAATCTTAGGCACCAGCGTAGGCGCACTGAAGGCATCCTACCATCATGCCGTCAAAAAAATAGAAGATTTTTTTCACCAGCATGATTAAACCTTTTTTACAAATTCGAATCTAACTTCCAAAGGAGGCAACAATATGAAAAAGGAAGAAACTGACTTATTAAAGAGATGTGGAACCGAGAACCCGTTCACAGTGCCTGAAGGTTACTTTGCTAACTTCACGGAACAGCTGATGGACAAGCTTCCGGAACGAGAAATACAGCCTGCACCTCAGCTCACGCTGTGGGCACGCGTCAAACCTTGGGTGTACATGGCTGCCATGTTCTGCGGTCTGATGCTCAGCGTGCGGATGTTCGTGGGTGAAAAAGAAGCACAATCGCCTGCCGCCGGCACTATGGGTGACATGGAATTTTCAGAAGTGCCCGATGAATACATCGACCCCATTGTCGACCAGACCATGATGGACGACTATACTCTATACGAGTATCTCACTGATGCAGATACGGAAATTTATAAATAAACCAACCATGATAAAAAGAACTTTTTATGCCCTGACTCTCCTGCTCATCTTGTGTGTGAGCGGCATTCAGGCACAGAATACCAAATTCAGCAAAGAAGAATTCCGCAACCGCCAGAAAGAATTTTTCATTCAGCAGGCGGGACTGAGCAACGACGAAGCACAAAAATTCTTCCCTCTCTATTTTGAACTGCAAGACAAGAAGCAGGCGTACAACAAAGAGGCGTGGCAGAAACTGCGTCAAGGCAAGAATCCCAACACCACGGAAACGGAATATGGGAAAATTGTGGAAGATGTGATTCAGGCACGTATTGCAGCCGACGAACTGGAGTTGGAATATGTGCGGAAATACAAACAATTCCTTCCGGCCAAGAAAATCTATCTGTTGCAAAAAGCGGAAATGCGCTTCCACAGAGAACTGCTAAAAGGTTTCAAACACGGTCAGAAAGGTCCGGAAAAGAAAAAATAAGGGATACGGATAGATTTTTTCTTCCAAAAATTTGGAAAACAAAAATCTTTGCGTACCTTTGCACCGCCTTTGAAAAACAAGGCAACTCTCAAGAAGAGTTTTGGAGAGGTGGCAGAGTGGTCGATTGCGGCGGTCTTGAAAACCGTTGTACTGCGAGGTACCCGGGGTTCGAATCCCTGTCTCTCCGCAACAAACGCTGAAAATCAGCAGATTGCAAAACAAACACCCAGTTTTACACCCAAGAATGTAAAGTCGGTGTTTTTGTTTTATTTAAGATAATACAACCACTACATAATAAAAGAGTAGCGATATTAAAAGAATCCGATGAGAAAAGACTAATATTTATCTATCCATTCAGTTTGATTTTTCAGGACTTTACATCGTCCTGAAAGTATTTGTTATTGTATTCCAACGTCAGGAGTGGATTATAATACAAGTTTTTTGTGTGGATAGAATTTCGTTTTGCTTAATGTACGAAAGTACTTATCTATAAACGCATGAAATATTAGCACAATGAATCATTGGAAATCAACTTTGGCCGTGATAGGAATAGGCCAACTCATATCTATTTTAACAAGTACGATTGTTGGCTTCTCCATTATTTTTTGGATTAGCAACGAATTTAAATCCCCGACAGCTTTATCTCTGGCTATTTTAGCTGGATTTTTACCACAATTTGTATTAGGCTTGTTTGCCGGGGTCTATGTTGACAGATGGAATCGAAAGAAAACGATGTTTTATTCGGACTTGTTCATCGCGTTCTGTACCCTATGTCTTTTTATTGTGATAACCAAGGGTTATAAAGACCTTTCTTTTTTTTATCTATTGACTGCTTGTCGTTCAATAGGCAGTACGTTTCATGCACCTGCTTTACAGGCAAGCATCCCTCTACTGGTTCCCAAGCACCATCTTGTCAGGGTATCAGGTTTGTACCATTCCATTCAATCCTTCAGTGAGGTGATAGCTCCCGTTGTAGGGGCAAGCCTCGTTGTTTGGCTTCCCATACAGTATATTCTGCTCATAGATGTGATCGGAGCTGTTGCTGCTTGTCTGACCTTACTTTGTGTCCAGATTCCTTCTCTTCAAAAAACGAAAGTTCTTCCAGATTTCAAAAAAGAACTGACGGAATGTTGGCATACCTTGCGGCGTACAATGGGCATTTTGCCTTTATTCGTATGCTTTACGCTGGTGACTTTTGTCCTTATGCCTGTTTTTACGTTATTTCCTTTTATGACGCTTCTGCATTTCAACGGAAACATTTTGCAAATGGGAGTTGTGGAAATGGGTTGGGGCTCAGGGGCATTGTTGGGCGGTTTAGTACTTGCCTGTAAGGCTTTGAAAAGCAAGCAAACATTAGTGATGCATACGGCTTATGTGATATTGGGATTGTATCTGATTAGCGCCAGTTATTTACCATCAAGCGCATTTATAGGTTTTGTTTGCCTAACATTTACAGGAGGCATAGCCTATTCCATTTACCATGCGCTTTTCATCGCTATTATTCAGCAGAACTTGGCTTCGGACATGCTTGGACGGACTTTTTCTCTCATCTTTAGTTTGAGTACCTTTCCATCAATGCTGGGTATCGTAGCTTCAGGATATTGGGTGGAAGCATGGGGTATCACATCCGTCTTTATGATCAGCGGATGGGTTATCTTTCTGATTGGAGTGGGTGCAAATTTTATTTCTTCAATCAAGCAGTTGGATAATTACGCATAGTATTATTTATTAAAGAATTATTATATGACAAAGAAAGAACACACTACGATTACAGAGTTATTTCAAGTTTTGGACTTGTTGGAAAGCCTGGACATGCAGTTTTGGTTGGATGGAGGCTGGGGAGTGGATGTCTTGTACGGACAGCAAACCCGCTTGCATAGAGATATTGACATTGATTTTGATGCCAATTATACAGACCAACTCCTTGATCTTTTGCAGGAGAGAGGATATCAAATTGAAACAAATTGGTTGCCCACCCGTGTGGAACTGTATAGCAAAGAATTAGGCTATATTGATATCCATCCTTTTGTCTTGAATGCGGACGGCACTTCCAAACAAGCCGACTTGGATGGAGGCTGGTATGAATTTCAACCGGACTATTTTGGAACAGCAGTCTTTGAAGGCAGAAGCATCCCTTGCATTTCTGCAAAAGGGCAACAAGTATTCCATTCGGGCTACGATTTAAGAGAGAAGGATATTCACGATTTATCTATAATTAAACAATGTATAACAACAATGAGCCTAACAATTAGATAAGAACAAGAAAATGACAGAAAAACAAATTGTCTGGTATATCTTACTTACAGAAGTAAAGATAGACAGTGACACCCAGTCTGTCACATCCCTGAGTGTAGCTCCATTGGCAGTCTTGCCGGAATTCCAGCGTAAGGGAATTGGGGGGGGATGTTGATTCAGTAAGCCCATCAGAGGGCAGCACTTTTGGGTTACGGCACAGCAGTCGTATTGGGGCATAAAGAGTATTATCCTCGATTTGGCTATCGCAAGGCTATCGATTTAGGAATTGAATTTCCTTTCGAAGTCTCTCATGAATATTGCATGGTGGCTGAATTAATACCTGGAGCTACTGAGAATGTGAAAGGTATGGTTTGTTATCCAACTGACTTTAAATAGTTTAACAAGTAAAATTCATTATATAACTCGGACTGGGTATTTCAATTTCCCAGTCCGTATTCTGATAGTACTTATTCAATTGGAAGATTGTGTTGCTTCAAGAATGAAAGTTTATCCCAATACCCTCTTTGAAAGACGATTTTGTTATCTTTTACATGAAAAAATCCGCATCCACGAAGTCCAAGAGAGTCTTTCCATTCCATGATAGCCCATTCGCCATCTTCAAAAATATTTTCCACCATACAAACCATTTTAGCAGTGGCAAATTCATTCACAAACATTTTGTAGATTGATTCTTTACCTATTATTGGTTCGTTTGCGACTTGATGATTTACTGCATTAGTAGCATACAGCTCTGCTATATGATAAGCATCTGCTTTGTTAAAGCAATCTATCCATTTTTCCAAAACTTCTTTAGGCTTCATTTTTTATAAATTCTTAGGATTTTGATTCTGTAATAAAAACAATCTGTTTGGATGCATAGATACTTGATTTTATTAATAATAGGCTATTCTATATTCTAAATCCTCTGGATTTTTGCTCTCTCTGCACCGAGTTACGTAGATTCTGCTGTAACTTTTCCCATTGTTCCTTAAACCATTGTACTATGGGTTGTCGGTTTATGGTCAGCATAAGCTTACCACTATCCATCGGATGTTTCTCAACCCTAAAAATATCATTCTTGATGTCAAATTTCCACCTGTGTTCTTCGGAATAAATTTTGCCACTACATTGTATGGATTCTTTCTTTGTCAAGAGGTTTTCTATCATGTCTTTGGTAAACCCGATAACAGCGCATAATTTTTCCATTCTCAACATCTCTTTGAACATGGGAAACCATTTGTGGGCTTTTTCAAGCAAGGTGCTCAATCGTGATATTTCCTTGTCTTTGGCTTCAAGTTCTTGATTATGTATTCTTTGAAGATTACGAATTTGTCTGCTATGCTGTTCCTGTATTTGTTGTATCTGAATTTTTAATTCATCAGTAGCTTTGTCCCGTTTGGTAATTTCCTGATGTAGCTGCTCGATGTGATGTTCCAGTTCTTTCAGCTTACCGCTTCCGAAAAGAGAACCTACACCGCTTGCTATGGCGGTAGCAGCATTGGTGGCTGTTTTCTTTAGTTTGTCCGTGCGTATCTCTGCTTTTACCTGTTTGAGTTCCTGTTCGGCAAGGCTTACTTGTTGTTCCTTGTGTCGCTTGGTTTCCTCTATACGTTGCAGTTCGGCTTTCTGCTTCTCAATGATGAAATCATTTCGTTCCAGATGCTCTTTACCTGTGACAGCTTTTGCCTGTCCACGTTCCATCAGGAGAATATCGGAAGCAAGGGTCTGCATGGTTGCCATATCCTCGTCATTGAGCTTTCGGCTCTTCCCGGTTTCGTGGTTCATCCAGTCGAATACGATATGAGCATGATAGTTCGGCTTGAACCATCTGCTTCCTATTTGGAAGCTCTCTTTGTCTTCCGCTTCCGGCTGACCGTTCAGCCAATGCCCTTCGTCTTTATGCAGGAAAATCTGTAGCGGAGTGATGCCCCAGCGTCTTTGGCACTCTTCACCGAATTTGCGTACATCAGCCAGTGTGGTGTCCGGTCTGATAAGCAATACTCCTTCACGGATGGGTGAGCATCCCGCCACCTTGATAATCTTTCCATTCTTTCCCTTGCGTTCCCTTTCCTTTTCCTGCATGGCACGTCCGGTCTTTTCCTTGACCATTTGCTTGATATTGTCATAATGAGTTCGCAGTTCGGGAGTGCCGAAGTCGGGATTTATCCACTGTTCGTTATCGGTGGAAAGTTCGGGAACGACATAGATTCTGGACTCCCCGATATTACGCATATACTCGGCAGTCCTTCGGTTGTGTGCCTCGCTCGATGCGATGTTGCAAGGCTTGAT
>OGMO01000016.1_pt1 | contig 152848 bp, 134 predicted proteins | sample 1573241 | NCBI WGS metagenome assembly OGMO01 (sample SAMEA2581896, study PRJEB24529) | metagenome | biome: Human gut stool | place: China | collected 2011 | reverse complement strand
GTTGGGATACCCGGACTCGAACCAGGAATGACAGGACCAGAATCTGTAGTGTTACCATTACACCATATCCCAATATCAGCAAAAGAGATGTTCATTTCTCAATTGCGAGTGCAAAGGTACTAGTTTTTTTTGAACCTACAAAATTTTTCGGCACTTTTTTCTAAAAAAAGCGCAATTTCTTTAATTTTCCACATTTTTTTTGCCTTTTAAGTCGATTTTCCATTATAATAATGTATCTTTGCAGAAAAATAGAGAATATAAATTAAGTAAGAAAGAAAAGATAAATGAACACAGTTAAACAACTCGTAGAGACTATTAAAGAAGGTATACAAGAAAAGAAAGGTCAAGACATTGTTATCGCCGACCTGACAGAAATTGATGGAAGCATTGCCAAGTACTTCATCATCTGCCAGGGAGGAAGCCCTACTCAGGTTGAAGCTATCGCAGGTTCTGTGGGAGACATCGTGCGCAAGAATCTGAAAGAAAAACCTGTAAATGTAGCAGGTCTCGGCAACGACCAGTGGGTGGCAATGGACTTTGTCGACGTATTAGTACACATTTTTCTTCCGGAAGTACGTGCTTATTACGACCTCGAACATTTATGGGAGGATGCAAAACTTACCCATATACCTAATCTCGACTAGTCAGTCTCTCCCATCCTACATGATGGATCAGACAATGTTTTTCGACTAAAAGTTATACATATAAAATAAAATGGAACAAAGCAATAATATGAAGCCTCGTGGCAATGGCGGACCAAAGATGCCACGATTTAATATGACCTGGCTTTTCACCATCTGCCTCATCACCATGATTATCCTCTTCTTTACAGGAGGAGGCGATGCGATTGGAGGCAGCGCTGCCAAGGAAGCCACATACACCCAGTTCAAACAGTATGTAGACAAGGGTTATGTGCTCAGTGTTGTGGCCAATAAAACAGAAAGCACCCTCAAAATATACATCAACCCGAAATATACGCGCGATGTATACAATATGCCGGCAAAGTCTGTAGGTCCTAACCCATACGTAAAAGTACAGTTCGGCTCGGTTGACGAAGTGGAACGCTATGCCAACCAGATGTTGAAGGAAAAGAAGATACGCTCCTTCAGCTACGACAACCAGAAGGATAACGACTTCTTAAGCACGCTCTTCAATCTGGCACCTCTGCTCTTCTTCGTATTCTTCATCCTTTGGATGTCTGGAAGATTCAGCGGCGGTATGGGCAGCGGCGGTATGGGCGGCGGCATCTTCAGCGTGGGCAAAAGCAAAGCTAAGATGTACGAAAAGGGAAATGCCATCGGCATCACCTTTAAGGATGTGGCCGGACAGGAAGGTGCCAAGCAGGAAGTGAAGGAAATTGTAGACTTCCTGAAAAACCCACAAAAATATACCGACTTGGGTGGTAAGATTCCAAAGGGAGCCCTTCTCGTAGGCCCTCCGGGAACTGGTAAGACCCTCTTGGCTAAGGCTGTTGCCGGCGAGGCTGGCGTACCTTTCTTCTCCATGAGCGGTTCCGACTTCGTTGAAATGTTCGTAGGTGTAGGTGCCTCACGTGTACGCGACCTGTTCCGCCAGGCTAAAGAGAAATCACCTTGTATCATCTTTATCGATGAGATTGATGCTGTAGGCCGTGCCCGCAGCAAGAACCCAGCCATGGGTGGTAATGATGAGCGCGAGAACACCTTGAACGCTCTCCTTACAGAGATGGATGGTTTCGGCACCAACAGTGGTGTCATCATCCTTGCTGCTACCAACCGTGTAGACATGCTCGACAGCGCCTTGCTCCGTGCCGGACGTTTCGACCGCGAAATTCACGTAGATCTCCCTGGTTTGAACGAACGTAAGGCAATCTTCCTGGTTCATCTCAAACCTATCAAGATAGACGAAACAGTAGATGTTGATCTACTGGCCCGTCAGACTCCAGGATTCTCGGGTGCAGATATTGCCAACGTTTGTAACGAGGCAGCCCTTATTGCTGCACGCCACGACAAGAAGGCTGTTTGCAAACAGGATTTCCTCGATGCAGTAGACCGTATTGTAGGCGGTTTAGAGAAGAAGACTAAGGTGATGACTGCCGACGAAAAGCGTAGCATCGCTCTCCACGAAGCAGGCCACGCAACCATCTCATGGTTCTGCCAGTATGCCAACCCTCTCATCAAGGTTACCATCGTACCTCGTGGTCAGGCTCTCGGTGCTGCATGGTATCTGCCAGAAGAGCGCCAGATAACCACCAAGGAACAGATGCTCGACGAGATGTGTTCATTAATGGGTGGACGTGCCGCAGAAGAACTCTTCACCGGTCATATTTCATCAGGAGCCATGAACGACCTGGAGCGCGCCACAAAGAGTGCTTATGGTATGGTAGCTTATCTCGGTATGAGCAAGACGTTGCCAAACATCTGCTTTTACAACCGGAACGAATATGCATTCCAGCGTCCGTACTCTGAGTCTACAGCCCGCGAGATAGACCAGGAAGTTCTGAAGATTGTCAACGAGCAGTATACCCGTGCCAAGAACATTCTGATGGAGCACAAGGAAGGTCACAATGCCTTAGCAGAGCTCCTGATCAAGAAAGAGGTGATTATGGCAGAAGACGTAGAACATATCTTTGGCAAGCGCCCTTGGTTGAGCCGTTCGCAGGAAATCATGGAAGACGAACAGCCTAAGATTGACGATGACGCCGTAAAGGAACTTCCTGAAGTTCAGGCTGCCATCAAGGAGCATGAAGAGAACCAGAAGAAGAATGCAGATTCTGATGAGACTTCCAAGAAGGATGAAGGTTCGGAAGAAAACAAGAACGAATAAAACAAACCGATATGACTGACAAACAGAAGAATCTAGTGATAAGATCCATCACAGGCGTATTTTTCGTGGTGTGTATGGTATCTTGCTTTCTCAATCCCAGGGCAATGGTTATCCTGTTCGCCCTCATTACAGGATTGAGCATCTGGGAGTATTGCGGATTAGTTAACCAGAAGGAGAATGTTACGGTAAACCGTTTCATCAGCACCGTGGCGGGTGTTTACTTCTTCCTTGCCGTGGCTGGTTTCCGCATGGGCATTGTGGGCAATTTCGTGGTTTTCGTACCTTATCTGCTCACCATCCTCTATCTCTTCATCAGTGAACTGTATACGGGCAATAAGGATGCCATCAACGATTGGGCTTACACTATGCTCTCTCAGTTGTACATCGCCTTGCCTTTCTCGATGATCAATGTATTGAGTTTCGAGACATCAGCCTTCGATGGTCAGATACATTACGACATGCTGTTGCCTTTGAGCATTTTCATTTTCCTCTGGACCAATGATACCGGTGCCTATTGCAGCGGTTCGCTTTTCGGCAAGCATAAGCTCTTTCCTCGCATCAGTCCAGCCAAGAGTTGGGAAGGCAGCATAGGCGGAGGCATATTCGTACTGATAGCAGCAGGCATTATCGGCTATATTGCCAATGATGGGGAAGCCCACCGTCTCAGCATTCTCGGTTGGGAAGGTTTAGGTCTGGTTGTGGTATTCTTCGGCACATGGGGCGATTTGGTAGAAAGCCTCTTCAAGCGTACCCTCGGAGTAAAGGATAGTGGCAACATCCTGCCAGGACATGGAGGCATGCTCGACCGCTTCGACTCTTCGCTCATGGCGATACCGGCAGCAGTAATCTACCTATACACCATCCAGTTGTTTGGATAATACATCTTTTATGAGATAAAGGCCAAACCTATAGTTTGGTCAAGCACAAAGAAAGGCAGGGATTCCTCAAAGAACCCCTGCCTTTCTTTTTCATATACCATAAAAACGCAAGTAGCTCCGATGGATCACGAAAGTACTTGCGATGACCCATGAAAAAGCTATACACCTTTTTCCTGTTCTTCTTCAAAGCGTTCACCCTTCTGGGCTTCCTGCGCCTCATACTGTGCCTGGGCTGCACGCTGCTGAGCCTCACGTGCCTTAGCCTCAGCCGCCAGTCGGGCTTTTTCTGCTCTTATTCTTGCCAGTTCAGCCTCTTCTTCAGCTCGCTTCTGCGCCGCCAAAGCTTCCTCTTCGGCACGTTTCTTAGCAGCCTCGGCTTCAGCTATCGCCTTCTGGCGCGCACGTTCTGCAGCCTCAGCTGCAGCTTTGGCTTCAGCTTCAGCACGCTCACGAGCCATACGGAGAAGCATTTCCCTACGCTTAACCAGAAGATCAAACATGATGCCCGCAGCCTCATCCGGCGCAACCTTATCGCCTAACTGAGTTCGAACTTCCTGATATTCTGCCAACATCTTATCCCTGCCAGGTTCTCCCGGAAGAATCTGATAAAGTTCGTTGGCAATACCATCAACCGTAAAGCGGTCGGCAAGCATCTCCGGCACAATCTCCTTATTGGCGATAAGATTCACCAGCGAGATAAACTTCACCTTGATGATATGCTTGAAACCGAAACGGATGAGATGAGGTACAGGCGTTTCATAACATACCACCTGAGGCACATCAAAAAGAGCCGTCTCTAAAGTTGCAGTACCACTGGTAACAAGAGCTGCCGTAGCATGCGACAAGAGCGGATAAGTCTTGTTACGCACCAGTTTGACAGGTGTACCTTTGATAAACTTCTCATAGTAAGCATCGTCTATCGAAGGAGCACCGGCAAGCACCATCTGATAATCTTCAAAACGCTCAGCCACCTCAATCATCGCCGGCAGATTGTCTTTGATTTCCTGCAGACGGCTTCCTGCCAGCAAAGCGATAACAGGACGATAGGTGTCAAGATTATTCTCCTGACAGAATTCCGTAAAACTCTGATGATATCCCGATTTGAACTCCCCTACTTCCTGAGCCGTAGGATTACCTACATAGTGAATAGGATAACGGTGCTTCTTTTCGAAGAACGGCACCTCGAATGGCAAGATTGAGAAGAGTTCAGCGATATCACGTTTGATGCTGCGGATCCGCCACTCCTTCCATGCCCATATCTTAGGAGAAATGTAATAATAGGCAGGGATATTGGTGTTCTTTTTCAAGAACTTAGCTATCTTGAGATTAAATCCCGGATAATCTACCAGTATCACTACATCCGGCTTCCATTTCACAATATCTTCCTTGCATCTCTTCAGGTTCGAAAAGATGGTACCCAAATGTAGCAGAACAGGCACAAAACCCATATAAGCCAACTCCTTAAAATGCTTGACGCGAGTGCCACCTTCAGCAGCCATCAAATCACCGCCGAAAAAACGAAATTCAGCAAACTCGTCTATTTTTTTCAACGAGCGCATCAATCTGCTGGCATGCAAATCTCCACTAGCCTCGCCTACTATCAGGTAATACTTCATAATTCAAAATTCTTTAACCAATCATAATCCGTTACATCAATCTTAGTTGGGGTAATAGCGATGTAACCATGATTCACAGCCCACTGGTCGGTATCCGTTGCCTCCGGTTCGTCATTACGGTATTCACCCACCATCCAATAATAATCATATCCATGCGGATGAGTGCGATGATCCACCTCATTGATCCAGGAGCCATGAGTCATCCTGCAACCCTTGAAACCCTTGAACGGAGGCAAAGCCGGGAAGTTGACATTCAGACAGGTATATTCTGGCAATCCCTTCTCCAGCACCATCTTAACAACCTTCAGTACCCCATCGCGCAAAGGAGTAAGATCAGCATTTTCATCATAATTACAACTGCTGAAGGCTATGCTTGGAATATGCTGCATACAGCCCTCCTTAGCTACACCCATAGTTCCCGAATAATGATTATTCACGCTCGAATTGTCACCATGATTGATACCGCCGATAATCAGATTAGGCTTGCGATCAGCAAGAAACTGATCCAATGCCAGTTTCACACAGTCAACCGGTGTGCCGCTACATGACCAAACCTCAACATCATTCCCCATATTGTGGCGACGCTTCAGGCGCAAGGGAGTAGTAGCCGAGAAGGCACAGGCGAATCCCGAACGGGCACTTTCCGGTGCTACAACCAGCAAGTCGCACCAGTCTTTCAGAAAGCTCACCAGGGTCTTGATTCCATTGGCATGATAGCCATCATCATTCGAAATTAATACTAACGGTTTCTTATTTTCCATAAAAATATCTTTCTTTTTGGTGCAAAAGTACGAAAAAACCTTTAAAGATAGCGACTTTCTCACAATATTTTTGTATCTTTGCCGAAAATTTACTAAGAAAATGGGAAAAATCATCGCATTAGCTAACCAAAAAGGCGGTGTAGGAAAGACTACTACCACCATTAACTTGGCAGCATCGCTTGCCACGCTAGAGAAAACTGTACTCGTAGTGGACGCCGACCCACAGGCAAACGCTTCCAGTGGATTGGGCGTGGACATCAGCGAGGTAGACTGCTCGCTCTACGAATGCATCATCGACCATGCAGACGTGCGCGATGCCATCTACACCACCGACATTGATGGACTCGACATCATACCTAGTCATATCGACCTGGTAGGTGCCGAGATAGAGATGCTGAATCTCAAAAATCGCGAAAAGGTGATTAAGACATTACTGCAGCCTATCCGTGACGAATACGACTACATCCTGATAGACTGTTCGCCTTCGCTCGGCCTCATCACCGTCAATTCGTTGACGGCAGCCGACAGTGTCATCATCCCAGTACAATGTGAATATTTCGCCCTTGAAGGTATCAGCAAATTGCTCAATACCATCAAGATCATCAAGAGCAAGCTGAATCCGAAACTCGAGATAGAAGGTTTCCTGCTCACCATGTATGATAGTCGTCTACGCCTTGCCAACCAGATATACGACGAGGTGAAACGCCACTTCCAGGAATTGGTGTTCAAGACCGTAATCCAGCGCAACGTGAAGCTGAGCGAGAGTCCGAGCCATGGTCTCCCAGTTATCCTTTACGATGCAGAAAGCAATGGAGCCAAGAACCATCTGGCCTTGGCAAAGGAGATTATCAACAAGAATAGTTAAGATTTGGAAATTGAACCCTTTCAGAAAGTTCAATGTTCAAAATTAAAAGTAAAAAAATGGCAGTACACAAGAAATACAACAACGGTACAAAGAGCAACGCTTTAGGACGCGGACTCGATGCCCTCATCTCTACCGAGGGAGTGCGCACCCAGGGCAGCAGTACCATCAATGAAATTCCTCTCGACCAGATTGAGGCGAATCCCAATCAGCCACGCCGGGAGTTTGACGACGAAGCCCTACATGAGCTCGCCGAAAGCATCAAGGCCATAGGCATCATCCAGCCTATCACCTTAAGACAGGTTTCAGAAAACAGATTCCAGATTATCGCCGGTGAACGCCGCTGGCGCGCTTCACAACTTGCGGGGCTGACAGCTATCCCTGCATACATCCGCACCATCAGCGATGAGAACGTAATGGAAATGGCGCTCGTAGAGAATATCCAGCGCCAAGACCTCAACGCCATAGAAATAGCACTCGCCTACGAACACCTTCTGGAAAACGAGGGTATGACACAGGAGAAAATTTCAGAACGTGTGGGCAAGAGCCGTGCAGCTATCGCCAACTATCTGCGACTGCTCAAACTTCCTGCCCAGGTGCAGATGGCACTACAGAAGAAAGAAATCGACATGGGTCATTGCCGTGCCCTACTGGCCCTCGACTCACCTTCGCTGCAAATCAAGTTGTTCAAGGAGATACAGAAGAACGGCTACTCAGTAAGAAAGGTTGAAGAGATGGTACAGCGACTCAAGAGCGGAGAAGACATCGAGAGCGGTAAGAAAACCATCACGGCTAAGGCTCAGATGCCTGAGGAATTTACACAACTCAAAAACCGCCTGTCACAGTTTCTCAATACCAAAGTGCAGTTCACCTGCTCTGCTAAGGGCAAGGGAAAAATCAGCATTCCATTCGCCAACGAAGAGGAGCTGGAGCACATCATGAATGTTTTCGATCAGTTAAAGCAAGAATAAAAGTGAAACTCAGTATATCACAAATCTGTTTGGCAACCCTGCTGCTTCTGGCACCGATGGGCGCACAGGCACAGAAGTCGAAACAAAAAAAACAAGTGACCGATGTGCCAACCATTGCATCAGCCGACTCGGCAAAAATAGCCATCGACTCGATGCTTACCGCACAAGACAGCAGCAAACTGGCAAGCCTCAACCAACCAGTAAAGCCTGTACGCAAAAAGCGCAACTGGGCAACCTGGCGACCTGATACCAAGCGTGCCATGTGGTTGGCACTTGTATTACCTGGTGCCGGACAGATATACAATCGCAAATATTGGAAACTGCCTTTCATCTATGGCGGTTTCGTAGGCTGTACATACGCCATCACCTGGAACAACCAGATGTATCACGACTATTCGCAAGCCTACATGGATATTATGGACGATGACCCCAACACCCAGAGCTACAATCAATTTCTGCACTTGGGTGCCCAGATCAACGAATCGAACATAGAACGCTATAAGGAAATCTTCCGCAAGCGAAAAGATAAATATCGCCGTTGGAGAGACTTGGGAACCTTCGTCATGATAGGCATCTATGCCTTCTCTGTGATTGATGCCTACGTAGATGCATCGCTCTCGGAATTTGACATCTCCGATGATCTCTCGCTCAGAATAGAGCCTACCATGCTGAATAACGGCAACAAGACTGCCAATCCGCTGCGGTCTGGAAGCCTCGGCGTAAGTTGCTCACTCACATTTTAATGCGTGAGGAGTTAGAATACACCTATATATATTATAACGCAAAATAGAAATTAGAAACATAGACGAGATAAAACATCAATATGAAGAAAATACTAGTCATGGCAGCAGCGATGCTGTTCAGCTTACAAGGCATTCATGCCCAAACCGACGTTACAGAAGAAACAGATAACGATGATATCATCACCGTTACCGACAAAGACGGAAAGCAGGAGGAAATCGAAGTACCTGAGGGAATGGAAGATAACCTCGACAGCCTGCTCCACCTTTACAATGCACAGACTTACATGATGGCAGATACAACCTGCAAATACCGCGATGTAAACCCTGTCTTCGAGAAGGAAGTGTATATCGACCGTCTGAAGAGAATGCCTACCATCATCGAAATGCCATACAATGAGGTAGTACAGAAATTCATAGACCGATACAGCGGCAAACTACGCCGTTCGGTAAGTTTTATGTTGGGAGCAAGTAACTTCTACATGCCTATTTTCGAAGAGGCATTAGAGGCTTACAACCTGCCACTGGAATTGAAATATCTGCCAGTTATCGAATCGGCACTCAACCCTAAAGCTGTATCACGCGTTGGTGCCACAGGTTTATGGCAGTTTATGCTGCCTACCGGCAAGCGATATGGACTGGAAGTAAACTCACTCATCGATGAACGCCGCGACCCGGTAAAAGCATCCTATGCAGCCGCTCACTATCTGAGCGACCTGTACAAAATATTCGACGATTGGAGTCTCGTGATTGCAGCTTACAACTGCGGTCCAACCAATATCAACAAGGCCATCCATCGTGCAAAAGGCAACGCCGACTACTGGAACATCTATCCATATCTGCCAAAGGAAACACGTGGATATGTACCAGCTTTCATCGCTGCCAACTACATCATGAACTACTACTGCGATCATAACATCTGCCCTATGGTAAGCGAACTGCCAGTAAAGACAGACACTATCGTAGTATCAAAAGATATCCACCTGGAGCAGATTTCCAAAGTGCTGAACATCAACATCGAGCACCTGCGCAATCTGAATCCACAGTATCGTCATGATATCATCAACGGATTGAACCATCCGATGGTATTGCGTCTTCCATCTACCCTCATCGGTAGTTTCATCGACCAGCAGGACAGCATCTGTGCTTACAGAGCCGATGAACTCTTCCTGAAGCGCGCTACAGTAGATGTCAACGATGCACAGCCTACCTATAGCCGCCCACGAAGCAGCTACAGTCGCCACAGCGCTTCTTCACGCAGCAAGAAGAGCAGCAAGCGAGGCAGAAACAGAAAACAAGGCAACAAGAGTGTAACCATCAAGAATGGTGATACCCTTTCTGAAATAGCAGCACGCCACGGAACAACCGTTAAGAAACTGCGCAAACTGAACGGCATCAAGGGTAACAGTATCCGTGCCGGAAAGAAAATCAAAGTGAAATAAAAGAACTACGTCCGCTGTAGTTTTTTTTCAGTCTAATTAAGAACATTATTTATTGGAGGGACCCACTATGGATGACCAGAACTTGAAAGACCTCGAAAGAGAGCAGGCTGATAACCAGTTGATTGGCGATGCCTTTCAACACCTGCTTGACACCTACCTGAGTTCGCGACACCGCAAGAAGGTAGATATAGTGACCAAGGCATTCAACTTCGCCCGACAGGCGCACAAAGGTGTGCGCCGCCTTTCGGGCGAACCATATATCATGCACCCTATCGCCGTGGCTCAGATAGCCTGCGAGGAGATGGGGCTCGGCTCAACGAGCATCTGTGCCGCACTGCTTCATGATGTGGTAGAAGATACCGACTACACAGTAGAAGATATCTCAAACATCTTTGGAGCCAAGGTGGCACAAATCGTTGATGGACTCACCAAGATCAGTGGTGGAATCTTCGGCGATAAGGCATCAGCACAGGCAGAAAACTTCAAAAAACTGTTGCTCACTATGAGCGACGACATCCGTGTTATCCTTATCAAGATTTGCGACCGCCTGCACAACATGCGCACGCTGGAATCGCAACCGGCCAACAAACAATACAAGATTGCGGGCGAAACCTTGTATATTTATGCACCTCTCGCCAACCGATTGGGCTTGAACAAAATCAAGACCGAACTCGAAGACCTCAGCTTCCGCTACGACCATCCACAGGAGTATGCCAATATTGAGCATAAACTTGCCGATACCGAATCGCAGCGCGATACCCTCTTCGAGAGTTTTACTGCACCTATCCGCGAAGAACTCGACAAGTTAGGCGTAGAATACAAAATCAAAGCACGCGTGAAGAGCCCTTATTCTATTTGGAACAAGATGCAGAACAAGCACGTTACCTTCGATGAGATTTACGACATTCTTGCTGTGCGCATCATCTTTACGCCAAAGGTGAGAGCAAACGAAGTAAACGAATGCTTCAATATCTACGTAGCCATCAGCAAAATCTACAAGAGCCATCCAGACCGTCTGCGCGACTGGTTGAACCATCCGAAAGCAAACGGTTATCAGGCACTCCACGTTACCCTGATGAGTAAGCAGGGAAGATGGATAGAAGTACAGATCCGTTCCGACCGTATGGACGAGGTAGCAGAAAAGGGGTTTGCTGCCCACTGGAAATACAAAGAAGGAAACGAAGGTGAATATACAGAAGATGAGAACGAACTGAACGACTGGCTCAGCACCATCAAGGAGATTCTGGACGATCCGCAGCCGGATGCCATGGACTTCCTCGATGCCATCAAGCTGAACCTCTATGCTTCAGAAATCTTCGTCTTCACACCAAAAGGAGAAATCAAGACGATGCCGGCAGGCTGTACTGCCCTCGACTTCGCCTTCCAGATTCATACCTTCCTAGGCAGCCACTGCATTGGAGCCAAGGTAAACCATAAGCTGGTTCCGCTGAGCCATAAGCTGCAAAGTGGCGACCAGGTTGAGATTCTTACTTCCAAGAGCCAGCATGTACAGGAAGAATGGGTAAACTTCGTCAGTTCGGCCAAGGCAAAGAGCAAGATTCTTGCCATCCTGCGCCGCGATTCACGAGAGGTTCAGAAGAAGGGAGAAAACATACTCACCGAATGGCTCAAGAAGAACAGCATTGAGATGAGTGCGTCGGTGGTAGACCGCCTATGCGATTTTCATAATATCCAGAAGCCTGAAACCCTCTTCCAGTCATTGGGAGACCATCAGATTATCCTGGGCGATAAAGATTTCGATGAGTTGCAGGGCAAGCCTAAGAAACAGCAGGCCAGCAGCTGGCGCAATTATATCCCATTCCTGGGCAAGAGCAAGGAGAAGGCTCCAGAAAAAGGCATCGTGAAACCTCAGGATCTTTTCGTGGTAGGTAAGGACTTCAACAAGAAGAAGCCACTCATCCTAACCGAGGAGAACATCAACCAGTTTATCTTCCCTAGCTGCTGCCATGCGATTCCTGGCGATGACGTTATGGGCTTTATCGACAACAAGAACCGCATCGAAATACATAAGCGCTCTTGCAGCATAGCAGCCAAACTGAAGTCCAGTTTCGGCAACCGCATCGTAGATGCCAAATGGGATATGCACAAGCAGATACTCTTCGATGCTACCATCGAAATCAAGGGTATCGATCGTAAGGGCATGCTGCTGGATGTAAGTAAGGTGATTAGCGACCAGTTGGGTATCAATATCCACAAGATAACAATCAGTAGTGATAACGGCATCTTCGACGGAACAATCGAACTCCGTATTCACGACCGCGAAGAAGTCAAAACCATTATGAATCAACTCCGAAATATTGATGATCTGCAGGAAGTACAGAGAATCCTATAAGTTAGGAGTTTATGATAATAAAGAAAAGATAAATAATAGAGAATCGCCGGATTTTAAACCTGGCGATTCTCTATGAAATCATACAGATTTCAACATCTTATAAAACAGATTCAAAACAACAAGCTTAAAAACAATATGAAAAAATTATTCTTATCATTTTTAATGATGTTGACCCTGTTGCCTCTGGCAGCAGCCAACAAGTATGACAACCCCGACACGATTGTAGTTTCCCGTGATGGTACCGGCGAATTCCGCACCATCGACGAAGCCATCGAAGTATGTCGCGCTTTCATGGATTACAGCAAGGTAATCTACGTAAAGAAAGGCGTGTACAAGGAGAAACTCATCCTCCCTTCATGGCTCACCAACATCACCATCTGTGGTGAAGACCGTGATAACACGATCATCACATGGGACGATCATGCCAACATCCTGATGCCTATCGGCGGTCTTGACTCCGAGGCAGCAGCCAAAGGCAAGAAGATGGGCACCTTCCGCACTTACACCCTCAAGGTGCAGGGCAACTATTTCACGCTGAAGAATATCACTATCGAGAACAATGCCGCCAAACTGGGACAGGCAGTGGCTCTCCACATCGAAGGCGACCATATTCTGGTACAGAACTGCCGACTCTTGGGAAATCAGGACACCGTATATACAGGCAGAGCAGGCTCTCGCATCGCCTTCTACGACTGCTACATCGAGGGTACCACCGATTTCATCTTCGGTCCTAGCCTGGCATGGTTTGAGAATTGTGAGATTCACAGCAAGGCCGACAGCTACATTACAGCCGCATCAAGCCCAGCCGGTCAGAAATACGGCTATGTGTTCAACAAGTGCAGATTAACAGCAGCCGATGGTGTAAAGAAAGTATATCTGGGTCGTCCTTGGCGTCCGTTCGCCAAGACTCTCTTCATGAATTGCGAGATGGGCAGCCACATCCGTCCTGAGGGTTGGCACAACTGGAACAACTCTAAGAACGAAGAAACGACAGAATATAGCGAGTACAAGAACCATGGTCCAGGTGCCGCCACCAAGGGCAGAGTAGCCTGGAGCCATCAGCTGAGCAAGAAAGAGGCAGGCAAGGTTACTATCGCCAAGGTTTTCGGCGAAGAAGCGTGGTAAACCACCATCCCCTACCCTTTCAACTAATCATAAAGCTCAAAGTTCAAAGCTCAAAGTCTTAAACCAGTCCATCGAGCTGCTTTTTGAGTTCTTTGAGCTGGTCTCTTACAGAAATAAGGGTGTCGAGAACTTCAGAAGATTTCTCGGCCCCCGTTCTGTTTTGGTTCAGATACTTACGGGCAGCCGCAATCTTCAATCCCTTCACCTTGATGAGGTTGTAGATGAGCCTTACCTGCTCAATATCCTTATCGGTATACTGGCGCACTTTGTTGCCAGCAACCTTCGGTTTGAGAAAAGGAAACTCCTTTTCCCAATATCTCAACGTAGAGTCGTTTAGACCAAACATTTCACCTACTTCCTTGATAGAATAGTACAATTTCGTTGTTTTATCTGGAATTATTGCCATTTTTTCCGTCTTTAATTTCAAAAATAATTAATTTAGTTGCAAAATTAAACAATTCTTCTTATCTTTGCAAAGATTTTCGGAAGAAAATGCCCTAAAGGGCAAAAATATTTTCTGAGAGGACTCTCAATCCCCTCTCCAAAACAGGAAAAAGAAATTAAAGATAAATATAAAAAAGATATGATGACAGCTAATGAAGTGCGCGAATCCTTCAAGAAATTCTTCGAAGGTAAAGGCCACAAGATTGTTCCATCAGCACCTATGGTTATCAAGGATGACCCAACGCTGATGTTTACAAACGCTGGTATGAACCAGTGGAAAGACATCATCCTCGGTACAAAAGACCCAGGCAAGGATGTTCGTCGTGTTGATACTCAGAAATGTCTCCGTGTAAGCGGTAAGCACAACGACCTCGAAGAGGTGGGTCACGATACTTACCACCACACCATGTTCGAGATGCTCGGTAACTGGAGCTTCGGCGACTACTTTAAGGAGGGTGCCATTGATATGGCATGGGAGTATCTTACTGAAGTTTTGAAACTCAACCCTGCCGATCTCTACGTTACCGTATTCGAGGGTAGCAAGGAGGAAGGTCTGGAACGCGACAACGAGGCTGCAGGTTACTGGGCTAAGCACGTGCCAGCCGACCACATCATCAATGGTAACAAGCACGACAACTTCTGGGAGATGGGCGAAACAGGTCCTTGCGGTCCTTGCTCAGAGATTCACGTGGATTCTCGTACTCCAGAGGAGAAGGCTCAGGTGCCAGGCCGTGAGTTGGTAAACAAGGATAACCCTCAGGTCATCGAAATCTGGAACATCGTGTTCATGCAGTACAACCGCAAGGCTGACGGTTCTCTCGAACCACTCCCAATGCACGTTATCGATACAGGTATGGGCTTCGAGCGCTTGGTTCGCATGTTGCAGGACAAGCACTCTAACTATGATACAGATATCTTCCAGCCAATCATCAAGGAAATCGAGGCTATCTCTGGCAAGAAGTATGGCTTCACTACTCCTACTGGTGAGAATGGTGAGGGTAAGGATGAGCAGGAGAAGATTGACATCGCTATGCGTGTCTGCGCCGACCACCTCCGTGCCGTAGCCTTCTCTATCGCCGATGGTCAGTTGCCAAGCAACGCCAAGGCTGGTTACGTAATCCGACGCATCTTGCGCCGTGCCGTACGTTACGCTTACACATTCCTCGGCCAGAAGCAGGCATTCATGTACAAGCTCGTCAATGTATTGGTAGAGCAGATGGGTGCAGCCTTCCCAGAGTTGCCAGCTCAGCAGGAGCTCATCACCCGCGTGATGAAAGAGGAAGAGGATTCATTCCTCCGCACCTTGGAGAAGGGTATCAACCTCCTCAATGGCGATATGGACGAGCTCAAGGCTCATGGCGAGACTCAGCTTGATGGCGAAAGCGCATTCCGCCTCTTCGATACATACGGTTTCCCTCTCGACCTGACAGAGCTCATCTGCCGTGAGAATGGTTACACCGTAGATGCTGCAGGCTTCGACGAGGAGATGAAGAAGCAGAAAGAGCGTGCCCGCAATGCTGCTGCCGTAGAGAACGGCGACTGGGAGGTTTTGAAGGAAGGCGACCAGAACTTCGTAGGTTACGACTATACAGAATATGAGTGCCACATCCTGCGCTACCGCAAGGTGACTCAGAAGAAGAACTCTTTCTATGAATTGGTACTCGACAACACTCCATTCTATGGTGAGATGGGTGGACAGGTTGGCGACAAGGGTGTACTCGTTAGCGAGAATGAGACCATCCAGGTTATCGACACCAAGCGCGAGAACAACCAGAGTATCCACATCGTAAAGGAGTTGCCAAAGGATGTAAACGCTGATTTCATGGCTTGCGTAGATATCGAGAACCGCGAGGGAAGTGCAGCCAACCATACAGCTACCCACTTGCTCGACTACTGCCTGAAGCAGGTTTTGGGCGAGCACGTAGAGCAGAAGGGTTCTTATGTAGATAAGGACACCTTGCGTTTCGACTTCTCTCACTTCCAGAAGGTAACTGATGAGGAGCTCCGCAAGGTAGAGCACATGGTAAACGAGATGATCCGTGCCGACTATCCATTGGATGAGCACCGCGATACTCCTATCGAGGAGGCTAAGGAGCTTGGCGCTATCGCCCTCTTCGGCGAGAAGTATGGCGACAAGGTTCGTGTGGTTCGCTTCGGTCCATCTGCTGAGTTCTGTGGTGGTATTCATGCCAAGAGCACAGGTAAGATTGGTTTCTTCAAGATTATCTCTGAGAGCAGCGTAGCAGCCGGCATCCGCCGTATCGAGGCTTTGACAGGCAAGGCTTGCGAGGAGGCTATCTACGGCTTACAGGATACCATCGTAGCCTTGAAGGGTTTGTTCAACAACGCCAAGGATCTCGAAGGTGTCATCAGAAAGTACATCGACGAGCACGATGCCTTGAAGAAGGATGTTGAGAAGTTCCAGGCTCAGGCTGTAGAGCGTGCCAAGGATAAGCTTGTAGAGAATGCAAAAGAAATCAATGGTGTGAAAGTTGTTACAGCCGTATTGCCAATGGAGCCAGCAGCTGCCAAGGATTTGGTATTCAAGGTTCGTGAGGCTTTGCCTGAGAACATGATCTGCGTAGTAGGTTCTGTTTATAACGACAAGCCTATGCTCAGCGTGATGTTCAGCGATGATATGGTAAAGGATCATGGTTTGAACGCTGGTAAGATGATTCGCGAAGCTGCCAAGTTGATTCAGGGCGGCGGTGGCGGTCAGCCTCACTATGCTCAGGCTGGCGGTAAGAACAAGGACGGCTTGAGCGCTGCAGTAGATAAGGTTGTAGAGTTGGCTCAGCTGTAATCAGCTTCCACATTTGAATATATGATAGAGTTATCTTAACTCTTATATATAATAAGGTATAAAGGGTTGCAATCCATTTTTTCGAGGATTGCAACCCTTTTTCCGTTGTTTTTTATCCTATTATTTGTGGTAAGAAACCGAGTTTTATTATCTGCTAATAGCTATCAGTATCTATTCATTCAACTTTTTACATAGAAAAACTCGGGCTGCTTAGGCTCAGCATAGTCCTTCTCAAATTTCCAGCTGGCAGTCTTGTACAGCAGTCCTCCGAAATGGCGGGCATGCTCAGGACAAACCACGATGCATCTTCCACAAGAGATACATTTCTTTTCGTTTGTCTTGTAAGGTTCCTCCATGGAGATAGCTCCCACCGGGCACATCTTTGCACAGGCATGGCAGGATGTACATTTGCTCTTGCTTCCTTCAGGATGCAGAGGAATCGGCTTGGTATCACGATAAGGGCGATTGCCTTTCACCATCAGACGACTGACGGCAGACATCTTTGAAATCTGGGATAGAAGTTCCTTACTATTGACAGCAAATTCATGGAGTTTTTCCATATCATCCGCATCCGGTCTCCCTTCTGCCATTTTTGGAAATATGGAGTGCTGGGCAATGACAGCTGCAGCAGATACCAGCTTGAAGCCGTGTGCTTCCACTATATCCTTCAATTCTATGAGCGTGTCATCGTATGCCCTGTTGCCATAAGCGCATACAATGATAGCTGGAGTATTGTTTCCAAGAAAGCGCTTCAAAGATTGAGCTGCCATTTCCGGAACTCTTCCGGCATAGGAAGGCACGCCCACAATCAGCAGGTCGCCATCGCTATCGAGCGAAACATCATTCTTCGGCACATCAGAAGTGATGTCATACTCCTTGATAGGCTTCTCAAACTGGGAAGCTATCTCACGAACGATGCGCCTTGTTGAAAAAGTGGCGCTATAATAGACCAAATGGATGTTCTTGATATTCATATTTTCATCTGTTTCTTTAACAGAATGCAAAGATACTATTTTTATGCGAAACCTGCGCATAATTTCAATATTTTTGTTGCCTTGGTGATAATATCATTGAAATAACACCGTAACTACTCATGCCCATAGGGGTACTGAGTAGTTACAGTTATCTTCTGTTCTTTTAAAAAAAGATAACAGAAAATGAACGAATATTTATCGGCTCAGCCTTAGAAGCATTCCAACGGCACAACGCTTCTTCTCAACTTTGTTGTATTCATATCATTATTCCTACATTTTTAGTTCAAATCATAACTGTAAAGATACCTCCCGTCAAAATTTATACTCAAAATTCATATACCTACATTTTTTGAATCTAGCGATAAAAATAAGGAGGTTTGAGAGGCAGGAAATCCACATTTTCTGCTCTCTATTAAGAATAAGACCTATAGTTGTACGACTATAAAGTTACAGTTGTACGACTATACATGCTATGGTTGTACAACTATAGAGTTATGGTTGTACAACTATAGGGGTTATAGTCGTACAACTATAGATTTTTCTCAACGACATCATCTTGTCAAGAAATCACAAACATCTGATTATCAACAAGTTCCTATTCCTCTTCATATTTACGATATTCTCAAAGAAACAATAAACGTCTGAAAATACGAGAATCTCAGGCAAGCTAATGTAAAGAAGATTCATTCTTAACAAAGCCGCATCACTACATATTCAGGATATTCTTGCACGAAACTACTTGTTGGATAATACTTGCCAGTCAACGCATTCAAATTCTCCTTAAAATGGAAAAGCAAGCGAACCAAATAAATTGGTGTACCAGTACGAAACCAAAAGTCGCTTAGTTTCTTCTTGCTTTTTTGCTGTTAAATTCTGTCAATGCAATAAACTATCTCAGATTTTAGAAGTCAAAAAGATGGTTTTGGTAGAAACCATGACTCTTTTTTTGTCGAATAAACTCCACCCTTCAGCGTGATACTTGTTGGGTATATAGATTAATAACAAGAATAACAGGAGAAAATCCAATGAAAAATTTTATGAGAAATTATTCAGGAAAACTACAACAACTGCTTTGTTTGCTGACATGTGTGCTGATGATTGCGGCTGTCAGTATCCGAAGAGACGGCAAGATAGCAGGACGCTATGTGAATCAGCAACAGACGGTCTCACCAAAGACAGAGCCTATGGTTGTACTTGAGGATGGTTCCGTGCTATTGAATACTACAGAGCTTGGAAAAGACATTGTAGGCTATGGAGGCACTGTGCCTTTGGAAATTACCATGCAGGATGGTAGAGTAAAGAGTATCAGAGCACTCGCCAATTCAGAGACACCCGATTTCTTTAAGGAGGCTTCTGCACTTCTTACTAAATGGAATGGGCAGACCATAGAAAACGCAAGGAAGATGAAGGTGGATGCCGTGTCTGGCGCAACGTTTTCATCAAAGGCCATTATCGGAAACGTACAGCGAGGACTTCAGTATGCAGCCAAGAATCCTGTAAAGACTTCAGTATGGTCAGAGTTTGATTTCTCTACCAAGGCTATAGCCGGACTGATTGTTGTGCTCATGGCAGCCATCGTACCGCTTTTCATTAAGAACAGACGATATAGGATAGCTCAGCAAATTCTGAATGTCATAGTGCTTGGTTTCTGGTGTGGCTCATTTCTGAACTACACATCAATCATCAGCTACATGTCAAATGGTATGAACGTAGTGGCATTGATAGTACCGGTCATCATGCTTGTCACGGCATTCGTATATCCGCTCTTTGGCAAGAAGTCATACTATTGTACGCATGTGTGTCCCTTTGGTTCGTTGCAGGAACTTGCAGGGAAATGCGTAGGATATAAAATCAGAATAAAACCAACTACTGCCAAGCACCTGGATAAGCTCCGCCAGATTCTGTGGGGCATACTCATGCTGTGTCTGTGGACGGGTGTATGGTTCGACTGGATTGATTACGAGCCCTTCTCGGCCTTTGTATTCCAATCGGCATCATGGGTGGTCATAGCCATTGCCATAACCTTCATGGCACTCTCTACGGTAATCATGCGACCATACTGTCGCTTTGTCTGTCCTACAGGTTCGCTCTTGAAATATAGTCAATATTCTATTTTAAAGAAAAAGAAATAGAAATAGAAACAAGCCGGTTATTAGAACGCATCACAAAAGTTGCATTCTGATGACCGGTTTTTGCTTGGTATGAACTTTCAGAAAAACAAAATCATCATTTCTAGGTATTGCATATTTTCAGAAAAGTCAGTACCTTTGCACCCGCAAACAAGACCGAGGCAGAAATGTCATACATTCCAGCCTCAGCCGGAAAGCATGGAATAAAAGCAACGGATAAGTGAGAAACAGTCATTGCCCATATCATTCCTTACATATTATATAATAAGGTGAAAATACCTTTTTATATTTATATCCCTGAAGAATGTGCTAGGCCCGACGTATAATTACTCCTTATGGTACCACAAATTATTTTCCAGCACAACGGAAATAACTTTGATATGATAAGAAGCAACTATATACGTAGGGGCGTATTGGCTCTATGCATGCTCATCATGACGATGGCTGCATGGGCACAGCACGATTCAGACTCCCTCAAAAATGATTTCAGTAAGCATCATCAGCAGGATAACTATAGAAAGAATCTGCATGGTGACAAGTTAAAACAAACCCAACATCTGGGCGAAGTAGTGGTTCGTGGCAACCAGGTTAAGCGTGTCAACTCTTCGGCATTCAATGTCATGGCGGTAGATACTCGCCGCCTGCGCAACACCAACCTCGACCTGGCGCATGTTCTCGACCGTGTATCGGGCGTAAAAGTGCGTGAGGACGGTGGTCTTGGCTCTGGCGCAAGCATCAACCTGAATGGCTTCACGGGCAAGCACGTGAAACTCTTTATCGATGGTGTGCCGATGGATGGAGCATCATCCAGTTTCAGCATCAACAATATACCTGCGAGCTTTGCCAACCGCATCGAGGTATATAAGGGTGTCGTACCCGTAGATTTCGGTGGAGATGCCCTGGGAGGTGCCATCAATATCGTGACCGACCACTCTCCGCATACATACGTTGATGCCAGCTATAGCTATGGCTCATTCAATACCCATCGCAGTAATCTCTCTCTTGGATGGACGGGCAAATCGGGGCTTATGCTCCGTCTGAACGCCTATCAGAACTATTCAGACAACGACTATAAGGTAAAGACGCAATGGACTGATCTTGAGAGCAATGCGGTGAGCAACGAAGAGGCGTGGTTTCGCCGGTTCCACGACAGATACCACAACGAGGCTGTCATCTTCCAGCTGGGTGTGGTAGATAAGACATGGGCCGACAAGCTCGTCTTCGGCTTGAACTATAGCCATGAATATGCACAGATACAGAACGCCAATCTGATGAAAATCGTGTTTGGCGGCAAATATCGCACAGCGCAAGGATGGACTCCCTCTATGCTCTATGAGAAGCGAAATCTTGCTATCCCAGGTTTGAACTTCCGATTGTCGGCACGCTACGACATGGTGAAGACCAATAATGTGGATACGCTCAGCCGTACCTATAGCTGGACGGGTGAGTATAAGGTAAATGCCTATCAGGGCGAGGGAGTTCCTACACTTGCCGAATTCAAGGGCTACACCCTGGCAACCGTTGCCAACCTGACCTATCATCTTGGCAACCAGCATTTCTTTACGCTCAACGATACTTATACCCATTATCGCCGCCGCACCACCAATGCAGCATCCAATAGCGTTCAGAGTTCAGCAGCCACCTTCATGCGTCGCATCAATGCCAAAAACACCCTGGGACTGTCGTACAAGTTTATCCCCAACCAGCATTGGAACCTGGTGGTCTTCCTGAAATACTACGATTCACATGTCAGAGGACCTGTAAATATCGCATCATCCGGACGTGCCGACTATCAGGAGCAGGAACGTTCTACCGATGCCCTGGGCTATGGTGCAGCTGGAACTTACTTTCTGTTGCACAAAGACTTGCAGGTAAAACTGTCGTATGAGCGCACCTATCGCCTGCCAACCGACCGTGAGCTCTTTGGTGATGGCGATTATGAGGACGGCAATGCCACCCTTCGCCCAGAGAAGAGCGACAACGTGAATCTGAACCTGGGCTATCAGCATACTTTCAATGATGCGCACACCCTGAGTGCAGATGCAGGCTTCAACTATCGCCACGTAGCGGATTACATCATCCGAACCATCGGACAGAAGGGAGTAGCCGTGAGCACCAACCACGGCAAGGTGCTGGGACTGGGAATGGACCTGGGGTTGCACTATTATTACAAGGATGTAGCAAGTATCGGTGGAAACTTCTCCTTGCAGAACACCCGCGACAGAGAGCGGCTCAACAGTATCGGGGCTGAATCGGTAACCTACGGTGACCGTGTGCCTAACTTGCCTTATACCTTTGGCGGTGCTGATGCAAGCTATACTTTCAAGCATGTGCTGGGCAAGGCAAACCGACTCACCATAGGCTGGAACATGAGATACGTACACCGGTTCTTCCGCTCATGGGCAAGCGAGGGTGCTAAACTCTATGTGCCAGAACAGTGGAGCCACGATGCCAACCTGGTGTATGCGATACAAGGCGGCAGATACAACGTATCAATAGAGGCGAACAACTTCACCAATGCCCTACTCTACGACAACTATAGCTTGCAAAAGCCGGGGCGCAGTTTCAGCATCAAGTTCCGCTATGTGTTTTATAAGCAATAGCACAGGCATTATCTTCAGAAAGAATGGATTCAGAATACATTATAATTAATCAGTAACATACGTTTTAGAGAATGAATAAGACTTATTTATCACTGTCAAAAATGGCAGTGACAGGACTATTCCTGTGCCTTTTCGGAATCACACCCGGACTTACAAGCTGTAGCAGCAGCGATGATATATCGGGGGCAGACAATGGCTCAGGCGATGTAAATGAAGGAGGTTCCTCTTCGGGTTCCGGTTCTACAGAAGAAGTAAAGAACGGAAAAGGCTCTTACTTCATTGCTGTAAAGACCGACAATGGTACAGAATACATCATGCAGACCAATAGTCTGACGGCAGGTAATCTTGACATCAGAAACAACATCATGGAATTGCCCCAGACAGAATATACCTGGGTGTTCAACAACCACGATGCCATCGGCATGGTTTATCAGCAGCAGTTTGCCGGTCTGGGATATGGATTGCGCTGGACATCGGATGATTCACAGTTTTCCAAGCTGGGTGAGTTTCGCATCGATACCCGCTTCTCCAACTACGGTTTCTTCAACAACCAGTTGCTGACCAGTGTTGGAGGTCAGGTTTCTACCGACGGCAAGCGAAACGACGGAGCCACTTTTGCCTTCTGGAACATCACGAATGATGGGGTGAAACTCGATCATACCAAGACCATCTGGACGGAAGACATCACAGGCAACGGTCAGCAGGTCACCTTCTCCAGCATCATCGACAATGGCGACGGAACTTTCCTTACAGCGATGGTTCAGTCTGCATTCCACCAGACAGGAACCGGCGATGGATCCAGCATAGGTGATGTGAAATATCCCGATAGTGTATGGGTGGCAAAGATGGATAAGAACCTGAACATACTGAAGGTTTATCGTGACGACCGAATCAGCTATGCTGCCGGTCAGTATCGCTCTCAGGTACTCCACGAATTATTCAAGGCCAACGATGGTACGGTGTATGTCTTCTCCAACGCATTCAATACCGCAACCACCCGCAAGGCGGGTGCCCTGCGCATCAACAAGGGAACAGAGGAATTTGATAAAGATTACTATTTCGATATTCAGACTCCTGCCGATGGCTACAAGTTCCGACGTGTATGGTACATCACAGACAGCAAGTTCCTGCTCGAAATCTACAACGAGAAGAATATCAACACCATGACAGTCGGCCATCAGTTTGCCATCGTAGATATGGCGAGCAAGAAATTCACCTGGCTCAGCGGCATCCCTACGAAGAATCTCATCACATCGGGTACGGAAACCGGAGGCGTTCCAATGTATGCCGACGGAATTCTCTATCTCCCTATCACCCAGTTTGGCCAGGATGCAGCCATCTATCAGGTAAATCCTGAAACGGGTGTGGCAACCAAGGGCATCAGTATCAAGGGTGTAACGGAAATCAGAACACTCGGAAAGTTAAACAGATAAATTCATATCATTCATACATAAATAGAAATTAAAAAAAACATGAAGAAATTATTCATTTCAGCAACGCTCATGGCGCTTGTATCCTGCATGACATTCACATCATGCTCAGATGATGACAACATCGAAAATGGTGGCGGTGCATCCGGCATCGACCCTAAAGAGGTTAGCTTTGTGGTAACTTCCGGTGATCCAACTACCGACCTTACCAGTGGTGTCTATATGAAGGTTTACAATGACCTTTCCACTGCCAGGAATGGTGAGACGGTCTATGGCGCATCAGATGCCGTGAAATGCTATGACAGTTTTACTCAGGTAACTTACAATAAGACCACTGGCATTTTTACGGGCTATATCTATGCCCGTGGTGCTTCTGCTGAGGGTATCGGCAGTTTGAAAGCAGGTCTCCGCAGCTATCAGGTAGAGAATGGCAAGATGGCAGAGGTGGGGACACCAGTCCTGGTTTCCGCTTTCGGTAACACAGGTACGTTTGGCACTTATTCCTACGCCGCACAGATCAGTCAGCCATACGCTATGGTTGTTGATAAGAATGGTGCTGGCAACAACATTGCGGTAGGTCTTACCCAGTATGCCATCGATGAAGTAAACCCTAACATCTCCAATATCGTGGATATGGGCAATAATCAGGTGGCAATGGTTGTAAATTACAGCAACCGTGATTCTGCCGCTGTTGCCATCTGCGATTATAGTCTGAATATCAAGAAGATGATTTACGACGATCGCATCGGCACATCAGTGGGAGCCATGCGCTCTGTGCGCTACACCCAGAGCGGTGCCGATGATAATGGCAACATCTATGTATTCTCAGGTTCCAGCGCTACAGACAGCAAGGTGGGTGCCCTGCGCATCAAGAAGGGTGAGACTGAGTTTGACAAGAACTATCAGTTCAACATCTTTGCCGCATCAGATGGTTACCGTTTCCGCAAGGCATTCCACATCAGTGGCAGCAAGTTCCTGCTGGAATTCTATCTCGACAAGAACAAGTATGGCAACATGGATGCCTCTGGCAAGATGGCAGTTGTGGATATGGATGCCAAGACCCTGACATGGGTAACCGAACTGCCTGATGCCTCTACCGTATCATTTGGCTGGGGCGATGGCTACGCTGATGCCTACTATCTGCCAGTGGCTGCTCCTACAAGCATGAGTGGCGGTTCAGGTGGAAGCTGGAATCATGGCGGCAAGAGTGGAAGCCGTGCAGAGAGCACTTCTTCCGTTACCCCAACCATCTACAAGATAGATGCAAAAACAGGTGTGGCAAGTCCATTCATGACCTTTGGAAATGGCGACTTGCTCAAGGCTATCACAATTCTTAAATAATGAATTATAACGTATTTTTCAAATCTTATATATCGTATGTATAAACTCAACAAAATGCTCGTAGTCGCCTTGGCGGCTATGGGCTTTGCTTCGACAAAAGCACAGACTACCCTTCCTGGAAGCATCCAGGAAGCAGTGAAGGAAAATGTAAGCGCAAAGGCTGTGATGGAAAATATCATGACCCGCACGAGCGTAAGAAAGTTCAAGCAGCAGCCCGTAGAGGATGCCAAGATAGAAGCCCTGCTCCGTGCCGGTATGGCAGCACCAACAGCGAATGATCTGCAACCATGGCACTTCGTGGTTCTGAAGGACAAGCAGGATATCGAGAAATATGCTGAATCCAATAAGTATCATGCAGAGGATATCAAGAAGACACCTCTCTTCATCTTTGTCTGCGCTGATACCACCCGTATGGCAGAGGGACAGGGCAAGGAACTCTGGGTACAGGATTTGTCGGCAGTTTCCGAGAATATTCTCCTGGCAGCTCATGCCATGGGATTGGGAGCCTGCTGGACTACTATCTATCCTATCCAGAAGAAAGTAAATGGCATTTCCAGAACATTGAATTTGCCAGGAAATCTGATTCCGCTGAACGGCATCATCATCGGTTATCCTGACGAGCCGGAGCAGCCAAAAGATAAGTGGGATACCAAGAAGATAACATACGGAATAAGATGAAGAAAAGAACATTGATTTTAGCAGCAATATTAAGTATGGGAATGGCTGGCAGCATGATTGCAACAACCAGAAGCTCACACTCTGAGGTAATGACCAAGGAAGCTGACGGCACTTACATCATCAATACTACCACCCTGGGCAAAGATATTAGGGGATTTCGTGGCAACACACCTCTTTCTATCTACATCAAAAAAGGAAAAATAGTAGAAATCAAGCCGCTTGCCAACCAGGAGACTCCCAACTACTTCAATAAGGTAAAACAGGGTTTGCTCAACAAATGGAATGGCATGAAAGCCAGCAAGGCTGCTACAGCCCAAGTAGATGGCGTTACGGGTGCCACCTTCTCCAGCAAAGCCGTAAAGGAAAACGTAAAGCGTGGCATTGCTTATTACCAGAAGCATAAATAAGGTAAGTTATATTACGTTCCAATAGAAGATAAGAAATAACAGATATGAAGATTTCAATGATTATCAATGCAGTGCTTGCCATTGCACTTGTATACCTTAGTTATAAACTTGCTGTAACTGGGAATGACAAAGGTAAGGAACAAGATAGCTCCGAAGTAGTATTCAATACGATTCTCAAGCGCACATCTATCCGCTCTTATGAAAACAAACCAGTTGAAAAGGAGAAGATAGAAAAACTGCTTCGTGCAGGAATGGCCGCCCCAACAGCAATGAACAAACAGCCTTGGCATTTTGTCGTTGTTACGAATAAAGGGCAGCTGCAAAAGCTTTCTGAGGCTAACCCCCATGCTGCAATGGCTGCAAAGGCTCCACTGGCTATCGTCGTTTGTGGTGATATGAACAAGGCTGCTGAAGGTAATGCACGTGAGTTCTGGATTCAGGATTGCTCTGCAGCAACGGAGAATATTCTCTTAGCTGCTACAGGAATGGGACTCGGAGCCGTGTGGACGGGTACCTACCCTTCAAAAGAACGCTGTGCTGACGTAGCTAAGGTACTCGGACTCCCAGTGTCGTTAATTCCACTAAACACGATTGTCATTGGTTATCCTAATGCTGATGTGAGTCCGAAGGATAAATGGAATGCGGAAAACATTTCATACAATACCTATGGTGAGGAGTAATAAGCGTAAGATATGACGGCTTGCGCGCTGCAGTAGATAAGGTTGTAGAGTTGGCTCAGCTGTAAAAAGTTCCCCCTAAAAGTATATGATAGAGTTATCTAAACTCTTATATATAATAAGGTATAAAGGGTTGCAATCCATCTTTTCGAAGATTGCAACCCTTTTTCTATGGTTAACCGATAATAATATTCTCCATAAAACTAACCAGCTCACCAGAAGTATAGTCTATAACCGCCTCATTACCGGATAAGCTGCTATCATAAAAGCAGTTAATTTCAAGCTTTTATCCACGATAAAGATAAAATTCCGTATTTCATTATCATTTTATGATAATCACTTTATGATAATCGGAATAAAAGTTGTATCTTTGCAGAAGATAAGCTGCACTCGGCAATTTGTAAGCAAGCTTACATTGCGCTCGTTTGCATTATCTTTGCAGTCGTAAAATATATAATAAGGTATAAATATGGTAATGAAGAATCCTTTTGTAACAAATGGTTATGCCGGTCCGGAATACTTCTGCGACCGTGTGGAAGAAACCCAGCACATCACAGAGATGCTGACCAATGAAAATAACATGGCTCTGATTTCCCCTCGACGCATCGGAAAGACAGAGCTGATTCACCATTGCTTTGCCCAGCCATCCATCCAAAAAGATTATTATACTTTTATCATAGACATCTATTCAACCAATTCCGTCAGCGATCTGGTCAATATGTTCGGCAAAGCTATTATTGATGAACTTCGCCCTAAAGGCAGAAGCGCTTGGGAGAAATTCCTGATAGCACTCTCTTCTCTCCGTTCAGAAATCTCTTTCGATATCAACGGGGCTCCTGTTTGGGGAATAGGCATCGGCAACATAGTAAATCCCGAAATTACGCTTGATGAGATATTCTCTTATCTCAACCAAGCCGACAAGCCATGTCTTGTTGCCATCGACGAGTTTCAGCAAATCACCAACTATGCCGACAACCGCATAGAAGCTTTACTCCGTACCTACATTCAGCGTTGCACCAATGCCCACTTCATCTTCTCGGGTTCTCACCGCCATCTGATGGCAGAAATGTTCACATCTCCTGCCCGCCCATTCTATCAGAGCGTGACGCTGATGAACCTGAAGCCTCTGGATGTGGAGAAATACAAGGAGTTTGCCACAGCCAAGTTCGAGGAGCGCAACAAACATCTAGATACTGCCATTATCGGAGAACTCTTCGCCCGTTTCGGTGGTGTCACTTCATATATCCAGCGAGTAATGAATGTTCTCTTCCTCAAGACTCCCGAACAGGGTACCTGCACTCTGGATATGGTAGATGACGCCATCAACTACAATCTCAACATGGCATCAGACACCTACGAGACCCTTCTGCGCCAGATGCCGGAAAAGCAGCGCAATGTCTTCATCGCCATCTCTGCAGAGGGCGAAGCCAGAAGCGTAAAGAGCGGAGCCTTCGCAAAGAAATATCATCTCCCGTCGCCAAGCTCTGTAAATTCCGCCCTGAAGGGATTGCTGGAGAAGGATTTCATCACCCAGCAGGATGATGCCTACGTGGTATATGACAAGTTCTTCGATTTGTGGCTGAAGAAGTATCTGAAATAGTATAAGGTGATTCCAATATTTTTTGTTACCTTTGCACCCAAATTTAAATATATATTCAATATGGCTATTATAAAGACAGTAGAGGGAAAGACTCCTCAATGGGGAAAGAATTGTTTTATCGCTGAGAACGCAGTGCTGACCGGTGACTGTATTCTTGGTGATGACTGCAGCATCTGGTATAGTGCAGTATTGCGCTCAGACGTGGATGCCATCAGATGCGGAAACAGGGTAAATGTGCAGGATTGCGCCTGCATCCATCAAACCGGTACGATGCCTTGCATCCTGGAGGATGATGTATCTGTGGGACATGGTGCCATCGTTCATGGAGCTACCATTAGAAAAGGTGCTCTCATCGGTATGAATGCCACCGTGCTAGACAAGGCTGATATCGGCGAAGGAGCTATCATTGCTGCAGGGGCTGTAGTTACCCATGGCACCAAAGTTCCTGCACATGAGATTTGGGCAGGTATTCCAGCCAGGAAAGTAAAGGTCTGCGCTCCCGGACAAGCCGAGGAGTTTGCCAAGCATTATTCCGGCTACATCAAAGACTGGTATCTGAAGGAAGATAAATAATCACTTTATGATTATCATAAAATGAGAATAAAACGCCATTTTTTATCTTTTATAGAAGATAAAAGCAAAATATTTAGGATTTTCATCCATTATAAAAGATAAAAATCGTATATTTGCAGAAAATTTCATTTATAAGTGATAAAAATATGGCAACTATTATTCGTCAATCATATATCGACAAGATAGAAAAGTATCTTGGAAAGGAGACCATCATCGTATTAGTAGGTCAACGTCGTGTAGGTAAAAGCTGCATGATGAAGATGATTCGTGACCGTAAGAAGGCAGATGACTGCAACAATATCATCTTTATAGATAAGGAGAAAAGAGAGTTTGACAACATTCAGACCTATCAGGATCTCAACGACTATATCGGAGAGCACTTTTTATCCGATAAACATAACTATATCCTTATCGATGAGATACAAGACATCAGGGAATTTGAACGCTCCATCCGAAGTTATCGCACAGAACCCAACACCGACATTATCATCACAGGTAGCAATGCTCGTATGCTGAGCAATGAACTGAGCACTCTTATCGGTGGCAGATATAAGGAAATCTATATCCAATCGCTGAGCTATAACGAGTTTCTGGAATTTCATCAACTATCAGATAATGACGAAGCACTTGCTCTGTACATTCAGTATGGTGGCCTGCCTGGTCTGGCAAAGATAGGTCTTGAAGAGGATGATGCACGTGAATATCAAATGGATATTTACCATACCGTCTTACTTAAGGATGTCATTATGCGCAACCAGATAAGAAACGTGCCATTCTTAGAGAACTTAGTACGTTTCCTCGCAGACAACACCGGTAAGTTGATTTCCGCCAACAGTATCGCCAAATATATGAAATCACAAGGCGAATCTATAACGTCCACGGCTATCATCAATTACATTTCCTTCCTTTGTGAAGCCTATATCCTACACAAGGTGAACCGCTATGACATCCACGGCAAACGTATCTTTGAAACCAACGATAAGTTTTATTTTGAAGACAACGGCATTAGAAATGCCATTGCCGGGGGAACACGTGAAGGAGACATCGAGAAAGTGATAGAGAATATCATCTATCAGAACCTCATACGCTTGGGCTATCAAGTTTATGTAGGCCAACTGCAAGCTGGAGAAATCGACTTTGTTTGTACCAAGCCAGGAGGCGAACGCATCTACGTGCAAGCTTCCTATATCATAGCCGACGATGCAACCAGAGAGCGTGAGTTTGGCAATCTCCGTGCCATCAAGGACAACTACCCGAAGTACGTTATCTCCATGACCCCTCTGCTCACCAAAAATGATAATGACGGCATCACGCACCTGCATCTTCGCAAGTTCCTGACAGAAGGAATATAAAAACGATAGAGCAAACCTATTACATAGCCATTGCCATAACCTTCGTGTCACTCTCAACGGTAATCAATTGCGCACACTGTGTATTCGTATTTTGAACCCCCAAAAATCCTTAATGACCGAAAATGACCGTGACCTTAATGACCGGAATTCTCGGTAGAACGAAAAAGACCGCTCTCCTCGTATTGAAGTGAGCGGTCGTTTTTCATTTATGATTGAGTCTGCTTATTATAATAAGGTAGACTCCATGTTCTTTATCCCATGCAACTCGTTACTCCGAGCGTAGTAGCGATAGCGGTCAGAATGCTGATGGCTATCTGAAGAATTGTTTTCCAAGTGTTCGCTTTCATTTTTTTGAATGTTGAGTGTTGAATGTTGACTTTTTTGGGGGTGGATAGGCTTGGCTAGGGGCTAGCACCCTAGCCAGTCTATCCTTGGGCTATTCAAGGCCGTCGCCAGTATCGTCCTTGCCGGTAGTGCCGCCAGTTGATTCAGAGCCTTGGCCGTCGCTGCCGGTCTGACCGGTATTTGAACCACCTGGGATAGAACCGCCTGGCGTATTATCCGGAGTGGTTGGGGCGTTGAGATCAACGTTGGTTTTACCCTCCTTAATCGCCTTGATAACGGCTGCCTGAGCGCTGCGGCTGGCTACGAGGTTGAACTCGGCGTCATCGCGAAGGTTCTTGAACTCCTGACCTGGCTCCCACTGAACCTTCACGCCGGTGATGTTCTGCGAGGTGAACTTGTCGGCATCCTCAGCACCCTTTGAGGTGAGAAGGAGAGAGAAATCACCAAGGTCGCCCAGACGGATTTTCTTGCCCTCAAGCAACATCTCACGCATGCAGTCTACGGCGATGTAGAGGATGGCGCTGATGTCGGCTCTCGAATAAACACTACCATGTGAAGTGATGTGCTTGGCAAACTTCTCGATGGTCATGATGTCGGTGTACTGTGAGATGGCGAAAGCATTCTGCTTCTCAGTCTTCACGAGTTCCAGGTCCTTTGGGTCAGGAGTTGTACCCTCCTTCTTAGCCTGGTTGATGCGTGACTTAGCCTGGTTGATTTCCAGAAGATTTGCGTTCACGCTACGCATTACGATGCTGTAATTAATCATACTATGTTATGCTTTAAAGAGTTTATTTAATCACAATTTCCCAGATGCTTTTTCTTGTCCTTTTCAGAGTCTTCATTGATGACCGGCGCCTGTCATCTTTTGTTCCCTGTCTCGGTCTTCATAGATGACCGCGTTTAGGTACAAAATAGCTTTCTTTCGATTGCTGGTGCAAAGGTACGAAAAAGCGCTGTAGGAAGCAATACTTTTCCGGCAACTTGAATTCAGTTTTCCGGAATCTTGTGAAATGGAGCCTTTCGAGAGTAGGTGAAGAGAGTCATGGCAACGGGCTGCATCCGGTCATTAGTGACCGGTCATTATCGGTCATTAAGAAAAATCACTTCCGGTCATTTAGCCCCTATAATATATATTAAATATTTTAATATTATATTATAGCTCTTTTTCGCCCCCGAAAACCTTAATGACCGAAAATGACCGGGCATTAATGACCGGATTCTGAGGCTTTAATTAATACTCTTTTATGCTAGTATTGTACTTGTAATTTGTTCTGTATTAATGATTTATAATAAGCTATTATATATTTTTATCTGTGTATAAATGTATAGAAATAAGCTACATAAGTCAGCGCCCTTTTCCTACAATATCGTTGCTTCTTTGCCCCATTTTTCGCCTTCCCTTCGCTCTCATTTCTGCCATAAATGCCCTTTCTTTGGAGTATGAATTGATGTGAGGAAGAGCATTTTTGCGTTTTTCCCTTTGGAAATCTATAAAACCACTTTGATATCAGTTCTTTTGCTTCTTTATATAGAAGAGTAAAAATATTGAACATGGCTAGCATAAGTATGTTTTATATCATTATCCTTTGCATAGTTTCTTCCTTTAATATTGCTCTATTTGGGGCGGTAAGCATTATTTACATAATCAGCTTTTATACTCATTTCCTTGTATAAATGGTTAAAATCCCTAGGTAAGTCTTTTTCTACATTTTTGTGTTAATATTTATAATAAAATGTAGATGTTTCGCAATTATTTTGTACCTTTGAAGGCAATTCTGCTATAAAAAGCAGGCTATAAATATAAAATTCAAACTTGAATAAACTTATAAACAAATAAATAAACATAGAAGACCATGTCTGGATTTGCAATTTACAACTACAATTTCTTACGCATCATAAGACCTAACGAAGAATATCAACTTGAGTTCCCCGACTGGGTAAAAGTAAATGTGCAAGAATCATTTGAAAATCGCCAGCTATTGCTTGAAGAGCTTTTGCTGGCTGATTTCGAGAAACCATTCCCGTTTGAGAATGCCAGAAAGAAACCATACTGGCACAAACAAATAGTGAAACCACAAGATAATGTCTATGTAATGCGTGTGGCAAATGTTACAAACGTAACGATTACCGACGAACACCTGATGTCTCAAAAATATGCTGATTATAGAAATTGTCTGGTCATCATCGACAATCGCCCAGGAATCCAACGCATCGCCATAGAGCGAAAATCTACGGCTTTCAGCCATACAAAAACTGTGGCTAATATTCTCGAAGCATCCTTCTGCAAACTGCTGAAGAGTAAACTGTTGAAGGTTGAACTATCTGCGGTTTACAGTTCGAATGTGTTTTGGGATATGCTGAAAAAATACCCTAATGGCTTCAGTAAAGTGACTTTTCATTTCCCTCATCTCAATTTAGATCGTCTGACCAAAGTGATGGATAAATATCTCAAAACTGCCCGTGAGGATTGGGATAGTGATCTTGATTTTACATTCGGTGCAAACGAAGGTGGTGCGGTAAAAATCGATCCGGAGAATTCGCGCCAGACTGCACTTATTGCAGGCGCATCAGGAGCGGGAGCATGGATAAAGATGCTTCCAAATGGTGAAAAAGGAAAGGCTATATTATGCGGCAAAGACCAATTCGTGGTGCGTGAACTCGATTCTGAGGTGTTTAATAATCTGGTAATCGGAGCACAGCCGATTCCTGGCATGGGACAATCTGCTATGGATAAGGTGAAGAGTTTTATGAAGGATATGCCGGATACATTTACTCATTAAGCTGATTAGGGGATGGAAAAGTTTGAACGTTTTTCGGAGGAGAGACTTACCTCCTTACGTGCCCGTTATAGGGGCGATGATTTGTTTAGAACCTGGACATGGATTCTCTGTTTGCTTGAGCAACAACTGAACGGTCTAAATGCTGTAGAAGTATGGAGTGAAACGGAAATGATTCGCCAGAAGCTGTCTGCAATCAAGGAACATCGTGATAATGAGGTGGAATTTCTTTATGGAGATCTCGTGAAACGGCACCAGTCTGAGTCCACCGCCATAATCATTCTTACGGTTCTATTCACCCAGATGTGTGATGCAGCACCAGATGAAGAGGATGATGCTGCCGAGCGTAATCCTAACCGGGCTGTCTGTATGGTCTTGGCTCGTCGTTTGAAGAATAAGCCTTTTTTTGTGAAATTAATCGCGGCATATAAAAGCAGACGCTACGATAACGAGGGAAATAAGATTATTTTACCCGTAACAGACTATTTGAATGTGAAATCTCCTTTGGAATTGATGGACGAAGAAGCTAAGGTAAAAGTGGAGAGATGGGTAGAAGAGATAGAGAAACTCACACTGGGAATCAGAGGCTTTCTGAATATAGACTGGACTGTTTACGATACTATTTGGAGGAATATTTGTGCTGAACAAGAAATTTCCCTTTTGCTCAAAAAGGAACAACCTCGAAACAATAAATGGGGATTTAATCTGAAACTGGTAGCAAATGTTCTGGGCATTCTGCGTGCTACACCTTATGACGGGAAGTTTGTGTTAGAGGGAAGCATTCAGGCTATCAGCGATGCTGTAGGAGTGAACGTGAGAGCCTATATTGGAAACCATGCCGATTTTGGATCCAGTAATACTACTTTAACCAAAGAAATGCATGCTAAAATAAAGCAATTCATATTATCTGCAATCGGATAAAAAGCAGCTGTTACAGATAAAGATAATGAGAGCGTTGATGGAATAGTTCTGTCAGCGCCCTCTTTCTGTCTGATTACCAGCAGATAAGCAGCTGATAAGAAATAGCCTCCTTATTTTTTTATGCGTATTTTTATCTATAACCATTTATCCATATCTTTGCACTCGGATTTGAGATTCAACCTCTCATTTCCGAGTTTTTTGTTTTTATAATAACCTGAGCGGAGGCGGGGAACCTCACAACGTGATTGAAGATGGCCATCGGGAATCCACGGCTTCTCTCGCAAACCGATCAGGAATCATGGTAGAAAAAAAACATCAGCTTACGGCTCTGGGCATTGCCTATGAAGCCGTCATCAAGTTGGGCTATACGCACAGCAAACTGGTGAATCTCAATGAGGGCGTTAACTTCCATACTCTAAGAAATATCAGAGATGAGAAGAAAGTGAAGAAAGTGACGGAACGATTCTATCTGAAACTTTTCTTCGACTTAATTAATAAGGAATATAATCGGCGTATTACCAGTGGCGCCAATGGAGCAGTCAGCCTGCTTGTCGTGATGAAAAATATCCTTGAAGCTGAGCTGAAATTGACAGAAAAGAGAAAAGCAGTGGAAAGATGAGGGGGGATTCTTCCACCAACTGTTCCAGCGCATTCAAAGACTTCTTATCTTTGCACCAGCTTTCAGCAAGATCGGAGTTGGAACTAATGAGCCTTGAAAGGAAGGCGAGGTCTTGCAGTTAATAGATTATGAACATACTAACGAGAGTGGTGCAGCAGGGCGAGGCGTTCGCTGTGCAGAGTCAGAAAAGTGAGAACGGACAGATGATGAAATGCAACATCGTTCTCCAGGAGATGGGCGGCAAGTATGAGAACCAGTACGCTGCGGCAATGCTGGGTAATATGGCCCAGTGTAAGTATGCTCAGGGCGAACTGGTGGCGGTAACGCTCCGGTTTACGACTCGTGAGTATAATGGTCAGGTTTATCAGGATATCCTGGTTACGGACATTGAGAAACTTGGCAAGTAATTAATCTTGAATTGAAATAGGTGGCGTGAGAATTGTCCCGGGATAATTTGCGCAAACTGAAACTTACGACACTTCTTTCGTTCATCTTCAATTTTAATTTAAGATTTTATGAGTGCAAAGAAAAATAATAAGGTTCAGAACAATGTTCAGAACCAGCAGGTGAATAATAACGGCTGCCAGCATGTGCAGTTGGGTGGAATGGCTTACTATGATGATAAGCAGTATTTCCTCTTCAGTCCTGATTCTGTAAATCAGGGTGTTGTAGAAGCGTTCCGCTGTCATGGCGTGGCTCAGCAAATGCAAGACGGAACGTTTGATTTCGTAGCAGTTTCTAAGCCGAAAAGTCAGTCGGAACTGATTAAGAAACTGGCGCATGGTCGTTTGAGCAAGACCAAGGATGGGGCTATTCAGCTCACGCTGAAGGTGTTCTGCCATGAGGGACTCAACATCGCCCAAACGCTGGCTGTTGAGTCAGCAGAAGGGGCTGATGCTTTAGTGGATTATCAATTAAAACGATAAGTAATAAGATAGATGAGTTGTTATTTAATTAAGGTGGAGAATGGGCACAAGGTTGCCCGCTCCATCACTTCGGAAGAGGAGTATAAGCAGCTGCGTGGAAGCAATGAGCAGAAGGCGAATCTTCGTCTGGCTCGTGCCGGAAACGATGCTGCGAAAAGAAGACTTGTGCAGTTTAATTACTCCGGCCATTATCCGCAAGGTGTGGTGAAGGGAATGAAACTGCCAAGCGGTGCTTTCGGGTTTGATATGGATGAGCCGGAGGCTTTTGCCAAGGCTGCCAAGCTGTTGCTGAAGGAACCGGACAAGTACGGACTTCTGATGCTGGAACGTAGTGCACGACAAGGCGGACATGCGGTGTTTGAACGTGAAAAGGGCAAGACGGTTCTGGAGAATCAGGTGAGGATTGCTACGATGCTCAAGTGCGAAATGGATACTTCGGCTCACGACATCAATCGGGTTTACTTCACGACCACATCGGATGACGAAGATCTGCTCTTCCTTTCGCCACGACTCTTCAAGGATGAATATGATGAGGCTGCCGTGGCAGCTGAAGGGAAAGTTCTGGAAGAGCGTGAAAGATACGGACAGGAGGAACTTCCGGAAGGGGCGCACAAGGCAAACAAGCATTATGAGCCTTGGAAGGAAGAATTCAAGAAGGATTCTCAAGGGGTTTTTAAGGGTCAGGAATTTAAGAATTCGAGAATTTCTACTTCTGCTGCGTCAACTTCTGCTGCGTCAACTTCTGCTACTTCAACTACTTCTTCTGCTCAGGACAATTATCTCGGGATTCCTTATGGGGAAATCATTAAGAAGTGGTGGCAGATGTATAATGATGGGCAGGAGCCGATGCGCTCTAACCGCAATACGCTGACCTTTGAGCTGGCTGTGAACCTGCGCCACATCTGTGGTTTTGACCGCAATCTGCTGGCTCAGATTATTCCCTGCTACGATGGGTTTCCCGAACAGGAAAAGATGGCTTGCATCAACTCGGCATTGAACGAGAAAATCACGCAAATGCCTAAGCGTCTGAAGGATGTGCTGGCTGCGCTGAGACAGGAGAAACTGAAACAGGGGTCTTCGAACGGGAATGCAGATGAAGACAGCGAGGCGCTGGTGAATGCCTTGGACGAAGCTAACGCCAAGGATGATCTGTTCTATTACGATGCTTTACCCAAGATGCCACAAGGCGTGCGTGATTCCATCAGTGCTGTTGGACCGGCTCTGGCAATGCCAGTGATTACAGCCATCTGTCCTGCCATCGGAATGCTTGCTACCGGCGTGAAGGTTTCCGTTCACGGCAAGATGAACTCGCTGAACCTTATCTCCTACATCGCCGGTGATTTTGCATCAGGCAAGGGAAGCATCGACCCTGTGGTTGATACCTGGACTTCGGAAGTGAAACAGATGGACAAAATGTATCAGCAGCAGGAGGATGAATGGAGAGCCAAGAAGCGTGCGGCCAAGAATAAGAAGGAGCAACCGGAAGAACCAAAGCTGCCTGTAAGATGTCTTACTTTAAATAATACGGTGGCCAACCTTGCAGAACGACTGGCTAATACTGAAGGCAAGCACGCCTTCTCGTTCACTCCGGAAGCAGACACCGTAGCGCAGAAGTGGAAATCGGCAATGAGCGACTTTTCAGTCATGTTGAGACAGGCTTACGACGGAACAAGCTATGAGCGTGAAGCAAGAAGTGCAGATGCAGTGAATGTTCATATAGAACATCTTTTGTGGAACGTTGTGATGTGCGGAACGCCAGATGCACTCTATCGAGTAGTGAACAATTATACGGATGGTTTCCAAAGCCGTATTGTCGTGGCGCGAACGCCGGACAACACGTTCACTCCGCTTACAGACAATCTCTTTGTGCTGACCGAAACTCAACGTGAGCACATACGGCAGATAGCTCATCTCTTGCCCCTGATGGAGGGCGAGGTGGTTCTGCCTAAGTTGGAGAATAAGGGCAGGGAGTGGCTGGAACAGATACGATTGGAGACCATGAAAAATGACGACAAGGTGAAAGCCCGCCAGCGTTTCCGTATCTGTCCTACCACGATGAGAATGATGACCTGCATCATGCTCTGTAAGGTGGCCGAGACGCTGATTCAGAAACATGGTTTCCAGGGTGCCGAGAAGCAGCTGAAACAGAATCCGCTGTTATGGAAGGAAATGATCGTAAAGACTCAGACACCAACCATGCTCGAAGCCTTCAATATCCTGGCAGATTATCAGTTGGACAATGCACTCTACTTCTTCCGCAGTCGCATAGAGGATGCATTCTCATCCAAGAGTTATTGCGGTCAGACGACTTATGATCGTTCCCGACGCGGCAAAAATGATTCCATCTTCGAGCGGCTTGACGTTACTTTTTCCTTTGAACAGGCATTACAGCAAAGTATAGCAGTAAAGGGGGCAAACGTAACTCGTGAGGTTGTTAGACAGATGTTGAAAAACTGGAAGCGGCAGGGATTGATAGGTGTGCTGCCCGATATGCGTTACCAGAAGGTTCAACCTGCAGTATAATAGTGGTTTAAAGTAAGTGACCATTAATACATCCGGTCATTAACGGTCATGGTCATTTTCGGTCATTAAGGATTTTCAGTAACGAAATCCTTAATGACCCTATCAATAAATCAATTTTATTTTTTGATATTTATGGAAATAATCATTTATCGCCGTCGCTTTACCCGATGGGGAGTAGATGGCACATTAGTAATAAAGGGTACGAAAGTTTGTAATACCATAGAACATCCTGAGCATTATTTGCCTGCAGGAGACTATGAGATAGCTTTTGTTTCTGTAGCTAATAAGAGTAGGAAAATGCCTGTTATCCTGAGGAAGGGACAGGCTGTTGGGGAAGTGGGCATCAATTCTCCTTGTCTCAAGCCCGGAAATGGTCCGATGACGCTGAAATATGGATGCATCATTCTGGGTAAGGCTGTAGCCTCTGGGCTGGTGATTCATTCTCAGGAATACTTCGACCGACTTTGTGAACGATTAAGGAAGGCTTCTAAAAAGATGGAGTGTATCAAGTTACATATCATAGATTGGGGTAGTGATGATATCTCGATAGCATTTTAGGATTTCCACCCTAACATTCATTCATTTAAAATAGCAATATCATGCGTAAGATAAAGGAAATCATCATTCATTGCAGTGCGACCAAGGAAGGTCGCAACTTCACCGTAGCGGATATTGACCGCTGGCACCGGGAGCGCGGAATGCGCTGCATAGGTTATCATTTCGTGATTTATCGTGACGGCAGCATTCATGTAGGCCGTGCGATAGAGGAGGTTGGCGCCCATTGCAAGGGCCATAATTCCATCAGTATAGGCATTTGCTACATCGGCGGCTTATCGAAGAAAGGCAAGCCGAAGGATACAAGAACCCGAGACCAGAAAGCGGCAATGCGCTCGCTTATCGAGCAGCTGAAGGAGGAATATCCATTAGCCACGATTCATGGTCATAATGAATTTGCCAACAAAGCCTGCCCCTGCTTTGATGTGAAAAAGGAGTGGGGCTAACAGATAGGGAACGCGCTGCGTTCCCTATTTATACTTATTTGCCTGATGCGCCATACGTAGAGCATTACATCAAGTCACACTTCTCCCCAGTGTTCTTCTCAACCTTCTCGCCATCTTTCAGGATGCGAGCCTTATAGCCAAACTTCTCAAAACCTTTCTGGAGTTTCTCTGGGGTTGTCTTGTCGGCATTATACTGTACTGTGACTGTCTGGTCTGGCACAGAAGTCTCAATGCTCTTGATTCCCTTCTCAAAGCGAAGGTTGCTCTTGATCTTATTCTCACAAGCCGCACAGTGCATCTGTGGGGTTGTGGTGAACACTACGGTCTTGATGTCCTTGGCAAAGGTTACCATTGCCACCATCATCATTGTGAACATTACTAAAATCTTCTTCATAACTTTTCTATTTGCTTTAATCATTCAACTTTAAACATTTTCAATTAAAAGTGTACTCTCACTCCTGCGTAGAACATCCTGCCCTCTACAGGTCCCCAAACCAAGGTTGGCTCGAAATCGCTTCCCCATGGATTGCTGGCACCATAGATAGGAGTTTTCTGCTTGAAACCAGTCAGGTTCTCGCCTCCCACATAGATACTCCAATGGCGGAACCATCTCGTAACCTGCGCACTCACTTGCCCGAAGCTATGGAAACGAGGAGACCATGACTGGCTTCCATCTGCCAACTGGTAAGGCTCAGGATTTCTGCCTCCACCATTCAACTGCACGGTGGCATCAAATTGCCATAGGCCAAGTGGAGTCTTATAGGATGCCGTGAAGAGCGCCTTATACTTGCTGGTCAATGGCTTTTCTTTCAAGGTTTTGCCATAATCGTAGGTACACTTCACATCGTTCAGACGATAAGCCGCTGTTATCTCCAAGCCTTTCAGCAATGGATAAGAGGCATCTATCTGGAAGGTGTGCGAATAAGACTTGCCCATCAGATTGCAGATGGAGATAAGCCCCTTGTTGGCATCATAATCCACCACCGCTTGATTCTTGAAGTCGGTATAGTAATACTCAGCGTTCAGTTTCAGTGTCTTGCCAAACATCGGGATGTAGAAAGCGGTACTCATACCATAGTTCCAAGCCTCCTCTTGCTTAAGTCCATCACCCGCAATCTGAAACTCCCTGCCGCTCGCCAAGAGATAGTTGTACTCTGCTAAGCCAAATACCGTGCGATAGCCCTTACCTGCTGACAGGCGGATGCTGATGGCATCGACAGGCGAATACTTCACGTGGAAACGAGGGGTGAAGAAGCTGCCATAAAGCGAACTGTGGTCGAAACGGACACCTGCCATCGCTGTCAACTTCGTGCCTAACGTATAGGTGTATTGGGCGTATGCTCCTGGAGTCGTCTCCTTCTCGTTCATTCTCTGCATCTCCGACAAAAGATAAGGAGAGTTTTCTTGCCCTACTGTCGGTCTTGGAGAAACATTCACATTGGCGCGCTGTCCCAGGTAATCATGGTTGACGCTCAAACCTACCGACAAATTGTGCTGATGAGTAAAATTGGTCTCAAAAATCAGTGAGCCATAGAGATTCTTCTCATTGAGGTTGTAGAACCTGTTGCCATACTGGGCATCGAGCTGGTGCATCGAAGCCGAGGACATGAAGGCAATATTGGTGCCATGCTCGTGATTGAGGATGAAGGCATGTTTCATATAACCCTCATAGCGGTTGGTATGGAGCTTGATTCGATAAATATCATCACTATGAACATGTTCCTCATCCTGCCCACTGGTACGAATCTCCTTCAAAGCCCCAAGTCCACCATGAAAGATGTAGTGCTTGCCTTTATACAGCCAACGGTTCTGTACATTATATTGTTCTCTGCCTGGCATATCATAGAAACCATCGCCATTGTCATCATGGTTTTTGAGGATATTCTCATGATGCAACAATATCTCCGTTGCCCACTTATCCGACAGATGAACGTTGGCATCGGCATTTGCCTCGATTCGGCTCTTGGTATCGCCAAAGAGGTTTACCTCCACCTGTTGCTCATCCTCTGGCTTCAAGTAATCCACGTTGATTTGACCTGTAATCGACTCATAGCCATTCTTCACCGAAGCACTACCCTTGGATACTTGAATGCCTTTCATCCAAGGTCCCGGCACATAGCCCAGGGCGAATGGGATGGCTGCACCACGAAAATTCGGCAGATTCTCGGTGAGCATCTGTACGTAAGTGCCCGAAAGACCGAGGAGTTTGATTTGTCTTGCGCCCGTCGTGGCATCATTATAAGCCACATCCACCGATGGATTGGTCGTAAAACTCTCGCCCAGGTTGCAACAAGCCGCCTTGAAGAGCTCATCCTTGTTCACGGCGATGCCATTCACGGCACCAGCCAATCGGGAAGTGCCCGACTTACGAGCCACCACCTTCACCTCATGCAAGGTCTCGTCCTTGAAAATGGAATCCTGAGAGGAGGAATCTACAGAGTTATTTCTTACAGAATTATTATATGATGATGACAGAGACACAACCTCTGTCTTATTATTTTTAGCATAAGTCTCAGCACCAATAACCAGCAAGGCACTGAGCAATATATATCTTGAATACATAAATATTTTTCCTTTTATCCGAATCTTAAATCTTCGCTCCGGATGATTTTACCTTTTTATATATGTATGCAACCCTAAGATTTTACTAATAGGGATAGGCATACGACAATCTTGGCTGCAAAAGTACAAACAAACTTTTGCAACCTATTTGCAAATATGGAAAAATCAAATAATCAATCACCTTGTCATAATGAAGGCAGTGCATGACGGTAGTACCCACACTCAAGTAAACCACCATGAGCGAGAGCATCAAAACCATCAATATGTTGAGCGAACGTTTCATACCTATTTTTTGCACCTTTCTTTTCTCAAGTTGCAAAATTAAGCATTTCCATCAGAACAAGAACTTAATACCCCTATAATTTAATAACCTTTAACAACTCTTGAATGAGCATGAATCGCCCCACACTTTCTGTTAATCTTTACTATATTCCTGCGAGAAAACTTGCAGGATAAAGGGAATATGAGTAACTTTGCACACGAATTTCTGAAACTATTGTCTTACAAAGACATAAAATTAAGGGAGAAACTTCCTTTTAGGATAATATAGAGATTACAAAACAAATGAACAAAGGACTTTTTGCACTCGCTTTGGGTACATTCACCCTGGGCATGACAGAGTTTATCATCGAGGGCATCATTACAGATGTTGCCCACAATATGAACGTATCCATTCCAGAGGCAGGCCACCTCATCTCCATCTATGCACTGGGCGTCTGCGCCGGTGCCTTCTCGCTGATACTCATGCACAAGTATCGCCCCAAGAAGATATTGATGTTCCTGGCTTCCATTATCACTATCGGAGCCATCATCGCATCCGTAGCCCCAACTTACTGGCTGTTGCTCTGCGCCCGATTCATTCAGGGTTTGCCTCATGGTGCCTACTTCGGAACGGCTACCATCGTGGCAGTGAAGATGGCAAAGGAGGGAAAGGGAACCAAGGCGGTGGCTATGATGTGCGCAGGAATGCCGGTAGCCAATCTGGTGGGCGTACCTATCGGCACCTTCCTGAGTCATACGTTCAGCTGGCGGGTACCCTTTGTCAGTTGCATATTGCTCGGTATCATGACGATGTATATGATTCACAGATGGGTTCCAGACGTGGCTGCGTTGCCGAATAAGGGAATGAAGGCACAGTTCCACTTCCTCCGCAGCAAGGCTCCGTGGCTCATCATCGCCGCCACCTTCCTGGGCAATGGCGGCATTCTCTGCTGGTTCAGTTATATCTCGCCGCTGCTTCAGATGGAGGGCGGATTCAGCGCAGCCAGCATCTCTCTGCTGATGATTCTTGCAGGCGGCGGAATGGTAGTAGGCAATCAGGTGAGTGCCTTGCTTGCCGACCGCTTCAAGCCGGGTCGCTTTACCTGTTATCTCCAGTTTCTGGCAGCAGCGGCACTTCTGCTCACCTTCTTCCTCGCCCCTTTCGGCTGGGTATCTGTGGTGCTGATGTTCATCTGCTGCGCCTGTCTTTTCGGCATAGGATCGCCTGAGCAATTCCTCATCGTGAAGCATGCCAAGGGTGGCGAAATGCTGGGCGGCTGCTGCATTCAGGGTGCCTTCAATCTGGGTAACGCCATGGGAGCTTTCCTCGGTGGTATTCCTGTTGCGATGGGATTAGGATACAACTTCCCTGCCCTTATCGGTGTGCCGATGGCATTGGCAGGAGCCATCTGTCTGCTGATTTTCCATAAGAAATATGAATAAAAATGCGATAATCCGAAATAAATCACTATCTTTGCAGAAGAATTTCAAATAAACAAAGAAACATGATGAAACTTAACAAGACTTTCCTTACCCTGGGTCTGGCAGCACTCCTGCAGATGCCAGCCTCATCGTTCGCACAGACTGCGGGCGGTAACCGTCAGAATCCTCTTTTAACAAAGAGCAGTCTTCCATTCGGTGCTCCTGACTTCAGCAAGATTCAGGAGAGCGATTACCTGCCAGCCATCGAAGCGGCTATCAAAGAGCAGCGTGCCAACATCCAGAAGATTGTAAACAACAAGAAGAAGCCTAACTTCCAGAACACCATCCTCGCCTATGAGGAGAGCGGTGCACTGCTCGAAAAGGTAACTAACATCTTCTTTGGTCTCACCAGTGCCCACAAGACTCCGGGAATCGCCGAAACCGAAAAGAAGGCTACCCCATTGCTGACCGAACTCGATAATGAGATTTCGTTCAACAAGAAACTCTTCGAGCGCATCAAGTATGTTTACGATAATGAATATAAGAAACTCAAGGGCGAAGACAAGCGCCTTACTGAGGTTATCTATAAGAGTTTTGTACGTTCAGGTGCCCTCCTTTCTGCCGAGAAGATGGAGCGCATGAAGCAGATCAACTCCCGCATCTCTGAGTTACAGCAGGAATGGGACAATCTTCTTCCTGCCGCTACCAACAACGCCGTGGTTTGGGTAAACAGTAAGGAAGAGCTCGCCGGATTGAGCGATGCAGACATTGCACAATGCAAGAAAGATGCTGAGAGCCGTGGAGGCAAGGCACCTTACTGCATCGTCATCATCAACACCACCCAGCAGCCTATCCTTACCAATCTCCAGAACCGCGAACTGCGCAAAAAGGTGTATATGGCAAGCATCCACCGTGCCGATGGTACTAACCCAAAATTCAACACCTTCCCTATCGTAACCGAGATTGCCAAGTTGCGTGCCGAGAAGGGCAAGCTGATGGGATATGACAACTATGCCGACTATTCGCTCGAAAAGACAATGGCTAAGAACAGCAAGAATGTGGATGATTTCCTGAAGCAGCTCATCAAGGAATATGCTCCTAAGGCTGATGCTGAAACCAAGGCGATAGAAGCGTATACACAGAAGACTGAAGGCAAGAACTTCAAGCTGCAGCCATACGACCGCTTCTATTATTCTGCGAAGATGAAGAAGGAGATGCTCAACATTACCGATGATGAGATCAAGCCATACTTCAACATCGACAGCGTACAGGTGAACGGTGTGTTCTATGCCGCCCATCGTGTTTACGGACTGAACTTCAAGCAGCGCAAGGATATCCCAACCTATCACCCAGACATGAAGGTATTCGAGGTAAGCGATAAGAACGGCAAGCCAATCGCCCTCTTCTACAGCGATTACTTCCGCCGTCCTACCAAGCGTGGCGGTGCATGGATGAGCGCCTTTGCCAAACAGAGCAAGCAGCGCGGCCAGTTGCCTATCATATATAATGTATGCAACAACGCCAAGGCACCGGAGGGTCAGCCATCTCTCATCACATGGGATGAGGTTACTACCCTGTTCCATGAGTTCGGTCATGCGCTTCACGGAATCCTTTCCAACTGCAAGTACAATACCCTTTCAGGAACAGCCGTAGCCCGCGATTTCGTAGAGATGCCATCCCAGTTTAACGAATCGTTTGCATCTATTCCTGAGATATTCGACCATTACGCCCGCCATACCGAGACCGGTGCTGCGATGCCAGCCGACCTGAAGGAGCGCATGCTGAAGAGCATCAGCTTCCAGACTGCCTATTCATTGGGCGAGAATCTGGCTGCGACCTGTCTTGACCTTGCCTGGCACAAGATTAGCGAAGAAGAGGTGCCTTCACCTTATATGGCAGGTGCCTTCGAGAAGGAAGAGCTCCACAACATCGGTTTGCTCAACACCCAGATTCCTCCTCGCTACAGCACATCATACTTCAACCATGTATGGGGCGGCGGTTATGCTGCAGGCTATTACAGCTATCTCTGGACAGAGGTGTTGGCTGTGAACATCGCCGACTACTTTGCAAAGCATGGCGCCTTGGATCCAGCCGTTGGTCAGGCATTCCGCGATAAGATTCTGAGCCGTGGCAACACCAAGGACCAGATGGAAATGTTTACCGACTTTACAGGTATGGAGAAGCCTGATGCTTCCGGATTCCTGAAAGCAAGAGGTTTGTAACGCATAAAATTACGATATGAAACAGACCAGCTTTCATTCAGTAAAGTTGAAGATAAAGCGTACGGCACTACTGGCAGTAGGCCTTACGCTCTTTCAGATTAAAGGGTGTGCCATAAGTTAATGACACACCCTCTCTCTTTATCCTTTAATAGCCTGAGGTGTCCAGCTCTTCAGGAATCTGAGCACCTTTTCTTCGTTATATCCCTTCCCCTCTTCCAGGAAACTGGAATCCTGGATATGGAGAACCTTTCCAGTTTCATCAAGCACCACAAAGACCGGGAATCCGAAACGCTGAGGATTGTTCAGTCGCTTCATCAGCTGCTCAGCCTTCTTCACCGCCGCATCACCGGCAGTTTTTCTGCGATTGTAGTTCACATGAATATATTCAAAATGATCATTCACCATCTTGTTGACCGCAGCATTCTTCTCTACAAAATCGGCAAACTTCAAGCACCATGTGCACCAGTTACCACCTACCTGACAGATAACAAACTTGCCGTTCTTTCTGGCTTTAGCCAAAGCCTCATCAATCTGAGCCATCGGATCGATCCTTTCATTATACACCTTCTTGAGAGCAGTCTGCACCTGAGCAGGTTTCAAAGCTCCTGCCTGGTCGAGCGAATCCAGTTTCTTCATCATCTCCTCCGCCTTCACGGTAGAGAATGCAACCTTACCTTCCGGATTGATCAGATAAGAGGTAGGAATCCATGAGATGTGATAATCCTTGGAAATCTTAGTTTCCTTCCATTTCTTAAACTCACAGTATTGCAACCAGCTATACTGATTATCGCCCAGATATTTCTTCATCTTCGCCTCGTCGGTATCAAAAGAAACACCCACTACCTGGATCTTGGTATTGTATTTGTCATAGATAGCCTTCACCATCGGCATGTCTCTTCTGCAGTCTGGACACCAGGAAGCCCAGAAATCGAGCACGGTCCAGACACCTGGAACCGTCTTTCCGTCTTTATCCTTCTGAGTCTTCTTATCTGAGAGCTGGAAGATTTTCTTCCCCGTCTTACTGTCAGTAATCGTAAAATCGGGAGCCTCGGTGCCTACAGGCAGTAAGTCAAGCGATGTCTGTGCTCTACCGACGACAGCCGTCATCAGGAGCAAAAAGAATAATAGTTTCTTCATACAATTTTTCTGTTTTGTCTGTTACTTCAAATATATATATTAATATTAACCATCGAAACTAGAACTGATAATAAATGAACGGCTGTACACTCTCCTGGGAAACCTCCACCACCATCTGCAGACAGATGATGAAGAGCAGCAGTTTAGCCACCCAAGGCAGGAGGATGAAGCGCGCCTGAAGACGGTGATACTGGCGCTCGGTAAAGAGATAGCTCAGCATGACACCTATGATGCAAAGCGTCCAGGCAGGACGGGCATGAAAGAAAGGCACCAGATAATCGATACTGAAATCATTTGCCACCTTATCATACATCTTCCCCAACACACCCAAATCCTTGACACGGAAGAAAGACCACGCAAAGCATATATATAAATAGGTGATGAGCCAGCTGAGGGAATTGCCAGCCAGCGTACGGGGAATGCTTATGCCCAACTGACGGCTGAAGAACTTATGCACCACAAGTCCGAAACCATGAAGAGCACCCCAGATAACGAACATCCAGGAAGAGCCATGCCATAAGCCTGCCACCAGCATGGTGAGGAAGTTGTTGAAATACATGCGCACCTTTCCCTTCCGGTTTCCGCCCAGCGGAATATACACATAATCGCGAAACCAGAAGGAAAGCGAGATGTGCCAGCGACGCCAGAACTCGGTAACCGAGAGTGAGCGGTAAGGGAAATAGAAGTTGTCGGGCAGATAGAAACCCAGGATGGCTGCCACACCGATACTCATATCGCTGTATCCCGAGAAATCGAGGAAAATCTGGACTGGATATCCGAAGAGTGCTGCCAGATTCTCGAAACCCGAGAAGGTTTGCGGCGCATCAAACACCCAGTTGTTGAACTGTGCAATATAATCGCTCAGCATATTCTTCTTGACCAGTCCCAGCATGATGAGGAAGAGTCCTGTCCACAGCATTCTGCTGGAAGCCTGTTCGTTTCGTTTCAGTCTGGGTATCAGATTGGCGGCACGGGTGATAGGACCCGCCATCAGCAGCGGAAAGAAGGTGAGATAGAAGCAATACTCCAGGAGCGTTACCTCCATGTCAAACTTGCGCTTATAGGTATCTACCGCATAGCTGATAGCCTGGAAGGTATAGAACGAGATACCTACAGGCAGAGCGATAGACTGCAGGGAGAAGTTGGTGCTGAACATCTCGTTGACTACATCGCCAATGATGAAATTGGTATATTTAAAATAGCACAGCAGAGCCAGGTCTACAAGCACTACGAAGGCGAGCAGCGCCTTGCGTGCCTTCCCCTCATGCAGTCTCATTTCCTGGGTTACGGCATAATTGATGCAAGCCGTAAGCGGCAGCATCCACATCACCATTCCGTTCACCTTATAGGCAAAGAAAAGGCTGAAGCAGATGACATACATCATCATGGCTGTGCGCGAATAGCTCTTGAGCAGGGTATAAATGGCAAGGAAGAAGATGAAGAGCAGCGCAAACGGAATGCTGCCCATCATCAGCGGAGAATCTGCCTGATAAACAAACAGCCGCTCTATCCAATGCCACAAGGCACTTATTTCGAATGTTGAATAATTCATTTGTCTGTTCTGAAGATATTATTTATTGAACTCTTTCTTATACGGAGTCTTTATGGTTTACATGTTTTACCGCTGGAACCGTCTTGTCAGCAGCAGCCGGAGACGTTTTTCCTGCAGTTGCAGGTTCCTTGGTTGCAGCAGGACTTTCTGTGGTTTCAGGCACAGTTCCCTCTACAGGCCTAGAAAGAGAATCCTTCTTCACAGCCGTACTGTCAGCCCTGTGTTTGGTTCCAGGAGGCAAGATGGTAATCTGTCTGTATCTGCGGTCACGCTTATCCGGCATTTCCAAACGGAACGGATGCACACAATGACCGCTATTCATCCACTCTACAATCTTATCCATCCACATGGCAGATGAAGCCATAGTCGGATGCCGGCCGTCTTTCTGGCGTTCGAAGGTAAGTTTGTAACTAGGATAATAGCCTCGTGGTCCCATCACCTCACGGAGGAGTTTGTTATATCCATTATCCTCACACCAGTTTGGCGGACCAATCCATATCGTCGGAATATTACCTATCTTGCTCAAGATGGCACGGATGCGTTTTTCACATCCCTTCATATCAGACGTATACAGTTCGTTGCTGCCCAGACATACAAAGACATGGGTAGGTTTGATACGTTGGATATAATGCTGCAGGGTATCGGTAGCAGCCCAGTTTCTGGTACCCGAACTCACCCAGGTAATACAGGTGAGTTTGTGACCGTTCTTGTTGGCATAATCAGCCAGTCGCAGACCTAGATATTCCGACATCGAGTCGCCGAAGATCAGTACTCGCTGCGCCGCCGTATCCACGGGTTCCTTTATCATGCTGTCAGCCTTTTCCTCTTCAGCAAGCTCTGCCTCGCTTTTACCGGTGAGCGCATCCATTCCAATCTGTTTCAGCGGAATGTTTTCAGCCACTTGCTCTGGAATGAAGGCATAAGCCAGCAGTCCTCCAATAGCTATTGCCAGCAGGGCTATCATTTTCCAGGTTTCTTTCATTTTATATTTTTAATGAGTTTTGGTTATTCTTTTTCTTATACATTCGCCCGACATTACAGCTGAAAGGGAGTGAGCACATTGAGCAACTTTCCGAAATCGGCCTTCGAGATGCGCCTTCCTCTCAAGCTGCGCACCTGTGGATAGTCTTCGAAATAGTTCTCCATCGTAGTATACCACTGATGAGAAACCACTTCCCTGACCGTCTTCAGCTGATTTTCGATGCGACGGGCAAAACTCGGATTCACCCTCGAGAGATAATGTCTTCCATCATTCATTTCGATGGCAAGCATCAGATAAATTTGCGGTCCCTTCTTCTCTTTCCTGCTTCTTACGGTTTCACTTACTTTCCAGCCCTTGGTGGATGTCGATACTCTGATATCCCAGCCATACTGGCTGTTGAGCTTATCCATCAGTCCCTTGAATACAACCCCGTGAGCCGAAGTATCTTTCAGTCCCGTATAACCGATGATGTAATGTATCATCTCGTGGAGCAAGACACTCTTTGCCTGCTTGTCGGTCATATCATAATAAGTAGACATGGAGAGTTTGAAATCGTAGAGTTTGGTGCGTCCCCATCTGGAGGCCCGCTTATAGGCAAGTTGCCCCAAGCGAGTCTTGGCATGAGTAAGTCCGAGTTCAGGAACAGGCAGTTTTCCCCCGAAATATTCCTGGTCGAACCGACTGAACCACTCCTCCATCCATTCTATTGTAACAATCATGTATGTATATTTATTCAATAATTATTCAGTTCTGTATATCAGATACTACAAAACGTTTGCAAAGATACAACTTTTTCTTTGTTTCTTTCAATATTTATCGAAAAATGCGTAACTTTGCACGCAAATTTACAACAAAAATGAACAAGACAGCACAACATATCATAGATATTAAGAATGTGTCGAAAAGATTTGGCGAGAAAACAGCCCTCAACAACATCAATCTCTATGTGAGAAAGGGCGAATTTATGACCATTCTGGGTCCTTCGGGATGCGGAAAAACGACATTATTGAGACTTTTGGCAGGGTTTGAAACCGCCAGCGAAGGCATCATCACCATCGCCGGCAACGATATAACTAACCTTCCTCCTTACAAGCGAAATGTAAACACGGTATTCCAGAAATACGCTCTGTTCCCTCATCTCAACGTTTACGACAATATCGCCTTCGGTCTGAAACTCAAGAACACACCGAAGGAAGAGATTTTGCCGAAGGTGAAACGTGCCCTGAAGATGGTGAACATGAGTGATTATGAATATCGTGATGTCAACTCGCTTTCGGGCGGTCAGCAGCAGCGTATTGCCATCGCCCGTGCCATCGTCAACGAACCGGAAGTTCTTCTCCTGGATGAACCGCTTGCAGCACTCGACCTCAAGATGCGTAAAGACATGCAGCTGGAATTGAAGCAGATGCACGAACGTCTGGGCATTACCTTCGTATACGTTACCCACGACCAGGAAGAAGCCCTCACCCTGAGCAATACCATCGTGGTGATGAGCGAGGGAGAGATACAGCAGATAGGTACGCCTACCGATATCTACAACGAACCAGCCAATGCTTTTGTTGCTGACTTTATCGGCGAGAGCAATATTCTCTGCGGAACGATGGTCCACGACTGTCTGGTGAATGTGGCAGGTACTGAACTGCCTTGTGTAGACAAGGGCTTCGGCTGCAACCAGGAAGTGGATGTCGTGATACGTCCTGAGGATATAGAAGTTTCCACCGATACCGCCCACGCCCAGTTTGTGGGCAAGATAACCTCTTCTATCTTCAAGGGAGTACACTACGAGATGCTGACAGAAACCGAGAAGGGCAACGAATTTCTCATCCAGAACTACAAGCATTTCGAAGTAGGTCAGACGATAGGAATGAGCGTGATACCCGACAATATTCACATCATGAAGAAGGAGCGCATCACCAATACCTTCGATGCAAAGATAAACGGCGACGGAACGATAGAATTCCTGGGCTGCGAATACCAGATGGAGATTCCGGAAGAAATAAAGGACAAGATTCAAACCGATGAAAACGGAAACGAAACCATCCGGGTGAACGTGCCTTTCAACAAGATAGACCTCTTCGACAACGAGAGCGAAGGAACCTTTACAGGCGACATCAGCTTCATTCTCTACAAGGGCGACCACTATCATCTCACCATCGATACCGACTGGGGCGAGAAGCTCTATGTAGATACACAGGATGTATGGGATTTGGGCGATCATGTGGCCATCACCATTCCTCAGGAGAATATTTCGTTTGAATAAAAATTATTAATTCCTAATTATCAATTATAAATTGAACATTATCAAGTTTATCTCTTCGCGACAAAGCTGGTCGATACCTTACGCCATCTTTGCTGCGATATTTGTGGTACTGCCATTGCTTCTCATCGTAGTGTTCGCATTTACCGATGAGAACGGAGCCCTGACGCTCTACAACTTCCAGAAGTTTCTGGCACACCCCGAAGCCATCAACACCTTTGTGTATTCGATAGGCATCGCCTTTCTCAACACCCTGCTCTGCATTCTGCTGGGCTATCCGGCCGCCTATATTCTGACACAAACCAGAATGAAGTATGCCAACACCATCATCATGCTCTTCATTCTGCCGATGTGGGTAAACATCCTGGTGCGCACACTTGCCACCGTGGCCCTCTTCGATTTTGCCGACCTTCCGCTGGGTGAGGGCGCCCTCCTGTTCGGTATGGTCTACAACTTCATCCCATTCATGATTTACCCTATCTACAACACCCTGCAGAAGATGGACCGCAGCTATATCGAAGCAGCCGAAGACCTGGGCGCATCACCTTGGCAGCAGTTCTATAAGGTCATCCTGCCCCTCTCCATGCCGGGCGTAGCAAGTGGCATCCTGATGGTATTCATGCCAACCATCTCTACCTTCGCTATCTCCGAACTGCTGACGATGAACAACATCAAGCTCTTCGGTACCACCATCCAGGAGAACATCAACAATTCGATGTGGAACTACGGTGCAGCCCTCTCGCTCATCATGCTCTTCCTCATCGGCGCCTCTACCCTCATCGCAGGTGATGGCAGTAAACAGGAAGGAGGTATCAGATGATGCAGTCATTATTCAGTAAGGATATGATGAAAAAAGTATTCTGCCAAGGCTATCTCTGGTTGCTCCTGCTGCTACTCTACTCCCCTATCTTCATCATCATCATCTTCTCGTTTACCGAAGCCAAGGTGATGGGCAACTGGACAGGTTTCTCGCTGCAACTCTACAAGAATCTCTTTGCCGAAGGTACACACCATTCGCTCACAGCGGCACTGGTCAATACCGTAACCATCGCCCTGATTACCGCAACCGTATCCACGCTCTTCGGAACCCTGACTGCCATCGGCATCTACAACCTGCGCAACCGCTATGCACGTAATGCCATCCAGTTTGTCAACAACATTCCGATACTCAACGGCGACATCATCATCGGTATCTCGCTCTTCCTGCTCTTCATCACGCTGGGCATTCCGCAGGGGTATACTACCGTGGTACTCTCGCATATCACCTTCTGTCTGCCATACGTTATTCTGAGTGTGATGCCAAGACTGAAGCAGATGAATCCGAACCTCTATGAGGCGGCACTCGATCTGGGCGCCTCTCCGATGCAGGCACTTCGCAAGGTCATTATCCCAGAGATATTGCCGGGTATGATTTCCGGTTTCATGCTTGCCATCACGATGAGTATCGATGACTTCGCCGTCACCATCTTCACGATAGGTAACGAAGGTCTGGAAACCCTCTCCACATTCATCTATGCCGATGCCAGAAAGGGAGGACTGACCCCAGAACTTCGTCCGCTGAGTACCATCATCTTCGTACTGGTACTGGTGATGCTGATTATCATCAACAAACGTTCTGAGAAAAATAAGAAGAAATGAGAATGAAGAACAAGATATTATTAGGAGTCAGTGGAGTAAAAGGAGTTAAGACCATCGTTTTTCTCTTTCTTTGCCTGCTGATGATTCTGCCGTTCTCTTCCTGTTACAACAAAGAGAACCGCGAGGAGATTCTGAAGGTTTACAACTGGGCTGATTACATAGATGAAGACGTTCTTGCCAACTTCCCGAAATGGTATGAACAACAGACCGGAAAGAAGATCCGAGTCATCTACCAGACCTTCGACATCAATGAGGTGATGCTTACCAAGATAGAGCGAGGTCATGAAGACTACGACGTGGTATGCCCGTCAGAATATATCATCGAGCGCATGCTACGCAAAGACCTTCTCCTACCTATCGACACAGCCTTCGGCAAAACGCCCAACTATATCAGCAACGTATCACCATACATTGTTGAGCAGATAGATGCCACCTCCAACAATGGCCGCATCGCCCACCATTATGCCGTGCCTTACATGTGGGGAACCTGTGGCATTCTATATAATAAGGTGCACGTACCTATAAAAGATGCACAGACCTGGGGAACATTATGGGACAGAAAATATCAGGGCAAACTCCTGATGAAGGATTCCTACCGCGACTCCTATGGCACCGCCCTCATCTGGGCACACCGTAAAGATCTGGAAACAGGCAAGGTGACCGTACCACAGCTGATGAACGACTATTCACCCGCTGCCATAGCCGCAGTAGAGAAAGAGTTGAAAGTTCTGAAGCCAAACATTGAAGGATGGGAAGCCGACTTCGGGAAGGAGACCATGACCAAAGGCAAAGCCTATCTCAACATGACCTGGAGCGGTGATGCCGTCTGGGCTATTGAAGAAGCCGGAAAAGTGGGTGTAGAACTGGGATATGAAGTACCGAAAGAAGGAAGCAATGTATGGTTCGACGGTTGGGTAATCCCTAAATATTCCCGCAATCCGAAGGCTGCCGCCTATTTCATCAACTATCTCTGTCAGGAAGACGTGGCACTCGCTAATATGGAGACTACAGGATATGTGAGTAGCGTGGCAGGCAAGAAGGTATTAGAAGCTATGAGCGATACTGAGGCTTATCCCCAACCTGTAAATCTGGCCTACTTCTTTGGCGAGGAAGGCAGGAATGCCCATCTCAACCCTATCATGTATCCAGACAGCAGCATAGTAGCCCGATGCGCCATGATTCATGATGCCGGCGATCATACTCCCGAGGTATTGGATATGTGGTCGAAGGTAAAAGGCGACAATCTGGGCGGCGGCATTGTTATCTTCCTGCTGGCCGTAGTTCTTGCCCTCACGGTATTCGTTTCCATCAAGAAGTATGAGCATTACAAGCACAGAAGGTTGTCGAGGAAACACCGCAGAAGACATGTGGTAAAGGTAAAAGGGTAAAAAGGTAAAAAAGTAAAAAGGTAAAAGAGGGGGAAAACCTATTTTATAGGGGGAAAAGAACATTTTTTGAAGGAAAAGAGAAAAAAGTGCCGAAAAAATTTGGTAATATCAAATAAAAGCATTACCTTTGCACTCGCTTTTGAGACATAAAGCTTTTGGGTAGTTACCAGAGTGGCCAAATGGGGCAGACTGTAAATCTGCTGGCTATGCCTTCGGTGGTTCGAATCCATCACTACCCACTTTTCCCAAAAATAACTCAAAAATTTAAGAGTCCGACTTTCGAGAGAGAGCCGGACTTTTTCTTTTTAATATATCCACATCATTTCAGTAATAAGAGGGCACTAGGCACCTTACAGCCTAAAGACTGTAAGGTGATTATCATATACAGCTAGCACATTTCTGCCTTTGAGCAGGGCGGATACAGGCTTGCCTTTCAGTTTTCCGATAGAGGAACCATCAGGATGAATCAGCCTAAAGTTGGATTTGTCATCCCTGTTTTGTATGCAAAGCACATCATCCAAACGGAAACAAACGGAGAAAGTCTCGTAGAGATCATAAGATTCAAGAATGTCCAACTTGTCATTGAAGACAAAAAGCTTGTTGGTACTGGTCTGCATCGGGCACACCTTGTCGAATGCCTCCACTAAAGTCAGCTTTGGTGCAAGTCCATGAAACGCATAGAATGGTTTTCTCAACACCATAGTCAAAGCCCCATTGGCTCTGCGATTCCAATCTTTGTTGATGACAGCAGAATCAGCAAATGACAGATATACAGCCTTGTCGGAACCAGCAAGGAAGACACCACTCTCCGTGAGCATTCCGTCGTTCATGACATGCTTCTTGTCGTATAGAGGAAACATCTTCTCCCTATCTCCTGTCTGTGCATCAAAAGAAGCCAAGAAAGGCTTGCCACACTTCACCGTACCTCTCATCAGACTATTACCATAACCGTAATTGAGCATCAATATCTTGCCATCCCTAAGCAGAAGATGAGCCGTAGAAGCCTCCTTGTCCTGAAAATCATACTTCCAGCGTGTTTGCAAGCTGTCCGCTCCCAAACAATAGAGGCTTTTTCTATCACTAATATACAAATCAGAGCCCACCTGAAGGATATTGGAAGTCAAGCCCGTAATGATATATGGATTAAGATTATAATAATAGTTATAAAAAGGAGAATTAAATCCGATGGTGACTGCCGCAGACAAGACATTGGTCAATGCCAAAGCCATCATTCCCTTGGTATCACTGATGCCAGTCACAGCCTTCACCTTCTTGATTTCACCCGAATGGATGTTGATTTCGTTGATGGCATCACCCACAACCACCAGGTGAGTGGAATCCACCATGCAAGCATCTTTCCATCCCACGTTCTTGGTCATTGGAATCTCGGCATCCCACAACAACTCTCCCGTGCTCAGGCGATAAGCGTATGTCTTGCTGCCTCCCACTTTCTCAAGTCCTACCACGATATCCAAGCTATCATTGAAATAGACAGGATAAAGATACTGTGTCCATAGCGACCGGCTCGTCTTGGTATCAGACAAGGTCAAGAGCGACTTGCCTGTACTTTTCAGAGTGGAGGAAAGCAGCACTCCCTTAGAACAGACGCCATAGAGTTTTGACAAAGAAAGTTTCAGCGACTTTTGCCATTGCACTTCCAGGGTATTAGCATCTAGTGAATAGAGATAGCCAGTATCGGTATTTTTTCCTTTTTTAGTGGTATCACAAGCGAAGACGATGAGCGTACTATCGCAATTGTAGGCCTGGAGAATGCGCTTGTGCAAATCTATTGACTTGCCACAGATGGGGGCACCTTCATCCATATCCGCAACTTGGACTGATTCTACAGTCGTCTGCGCCGACATCCCTATCGAGATGATCAACTGCAAGAATAAAAAAATCTTTTTCATATTTTTTTCTTTAACCATTAAACATTCTGTCTGATATTTCACTATACGAATTATTTCATCCTTCTATCTGCGTATTTGGCCAATTCACGAGATAGAGCATTTCTGTGGCTCGTGTAAATGCAGTATAGAGCCAATGGACATAATCGGGAGTAAGCATATCATCCGTCATATAGCCCTGGTCTACATAGACATGCGACCACTGTCCTCCCTGCGCTTTATGACAGGTAACGGCATAGGCAAACTTCACTTGCAGAGCATTGAAATACGGGTCTTGCCGGATTGCCTTCATACGGTCTGCCTTCAGGGGTATGTCCTGATAATCCTCCTCTATCTTATGGAAAAGCTGCTCTTGCTGATCATGGGTCAAAGCAGGAGCCTCACTCGTCAATGTGTCCAGTAATACCGTAGCCTCCAGTTCATAATTATCATAATCAGGAAATTTCAACAGAAGGGTGGCAAAATGAAAGCCATAGAGGTCGATACGACGACTCACCTTCATCACCTTCGCCCTATCTCCATTAGCCAGGAAAGCAGGAAGTTCGTTACTTTGAACTTCTTTACTTTGAACTTTGAACTTGGAACTCGGAACTTTATGATTAGTTAAACTATTAAATTGGCTTTCTATTCGGCCGCCGAACGCAGTTTCTTCACTCTTCACTCTTCGTTCTTCACTTAATTCCCTTTCCTTTATCTTCTTTCTTTCTTCCTCCATCCAATAATAATTGTTCTTCACAATCATCAGCATGTCGCCACTCTCCAGTTCCTCTTCCCTATCAAGAACCATGTTGCGGATGCCCTGGTTGAAGATGTTGGCGCGCTTGTTGCTACGAGTCACAACAATGGTATCGTCCAGTCCTACATGATGATAACTGTCGCCAAGCGCCTCGATGAGTTCTGCACCCGGCATTTCCCTGATATCCGAGAAACCGGAGAAACGGATTTTAGGCAGTTGGGTAATATCATCGTGGGTAATCATCTGGCGGATACGGGTAGCATTAAAGAGAATACCCGACTGCTGACTCTGGCGGACCACCTCGTTCAAATCGCACTCATAAACCGACAGTCCATATCCCTGGAGCATCGCAGCAGAAAGGGCTGGTGATTCTTCCTCACCAACAGGAGGCAACTGTGCCTTATCGCCAATCAGCAAAAGCCGGTCGTTACGTCCCTGATACACAAAATGAATCAGATCATCTAGCAGACAACCGCTGCCAAAGGTGGTTCCGCCCAATCCCAGATTGGCAATCATCGAAGCCTCATCAACCATAAAAAGCGTATCAGTATAGAGATTATCATTGAGATTGAACTGGCCATCTACTCCAGCAAACGCCTTCTCACGATAGATGCGGCGATGAATGGTATAGGCAGGCATCCCGCTGTTCAGAGAGAAGACCTTAGCCGCCCTACCCGTAGGAGCAAGGAGCATCACCTTCTGGCGAACAGCACGGAGCGTACGGACGATAGCACCCGAAAGCGATGTCTTACCGGTACCCGCACTACCCCGGAGAATCATCACAGCATGAGGATTACTATCCGTCATAAACTGCACGAAAACATCGAGCGCCTGAGCCTGTTCTGGGGTTGGCGGAAAGCCAAATTGCTGTAATATCTGATATTTTAACTCTTCAATGTTCATATTTCGAAAACTTTTAGTATCTTTGCAGAAAATTTACTGCACCTATTTGCTGTGCAAAAGTAATAATACTTTTTGAAATGAGAAAAAGAATAAAGAATAATTATATTTTGGGAGCATGCGTCATCATCATGATGCTACTCTGTATTCTGAGTGTAAGCCAGCCCATCCGCTTCCAGAAAGCCATGGCTAGCAGAGAAGCAGAGGTGAAGGAGAAACTGATGCAGATACGTCAGGCTGAAGAGAAATACAAGGCGAAACACGGCGTATATACAGGCGATTTTCCGACACTGGTAAAAGGCAAGTACTTACAGGAAGATGCCCAATACATTCCCTATGCCGACGGTAAGAAGTTTACACTCGCTGCCACGGTTATCGTAGGAAAAAGCGGTAAGCAGATTCCGGTGATGGAATGTGGGGCCGGTTATGAAACCTTCCTCGACGGACTCGATGAAGGTTCCATCCAGCAGAAGATAAAGGAGGCCAACTATGCCGGCAGCTATCCCGGACTCAAGATAGGCGATTTAACGACAGATAATAACAACGCAGGTAATTGGTAACAGATATGCAAATAAAAGGTAACAACATTCAGCAAGCACGACTCACCATCCGCGTGAGCAGAAACACCCTCAGTTTTTCGGTAGTTGACCGTGAAGCTGAGCATCAGCTCATCTATGAACCTTATACAGTAAAGAGTGGTGTTTCGATGGCAGCCAACTTGCGTCAGGCTTTCAAGGAGAGTGCTCTCCTGCAGCGGGGATACCAGAAGGTACGCGTATATCTCGATTCGCCTATCCTGCTGGTTCCTATCGAAGAATTTCATGAAGAGGATATCGATGTGCTCTATCAGCATGCCTTCAACAGTCATAACAGCGATGCCATTCTCTACAGAGTGCAGCCGGAACTGAATGCGGTAGCGGTATTCCCTATCAACAAGGATTTGAAGATGGTGGTAGAAGACAACTTCAAGGATGTCCGCTTCACACCTATCATGCAACCGATGTGGCACTATCTGCATCATCGCAGTTTCACCGGTATTCACCGCAAGCTCTATGTTTATTTCCACGACAAAAAGCTGGACGTTTTCGGTTTCGAGAAGAACCGTTTCAAATTCTTCAACTCGTTCAATGCCGAGCATGCCAAGGATGCCCTCTATTTCATTCTCTATGTATGGAAGCAGTTAGGATTCAACCAGATGCAGGATGAGTTGCATGTATCAGGCAATGTTCCTGATAAGGATTGGTTCCTCTACAACACGAAACTCTACATCAAGAAGACCTTCATTCTGAATCCTGCCGCCGAATTCAACCGTGCGCCCATCACAGAGATTAAAGGTCTGCCATTCGATTTGATGGCGCTGTACTTAAGTAAGTAAGACAAGAGTTGATAGTTAAAAGTTGATAGTTAAGAATTCAACAGAATAGCTTATCATAAAGTTCAATGTTCAACATTCAAAGTTCAAAGTAAATATGAGAATCATAACAGGACAATATAAGGGACGCCATTTCGACATTCCACGTTCGTTTAAGGCACGTCCGACAACAGATTTTGCAAAGGAGAACATCTTTAATGTGCTGCAGGGATATATTGATTTCGAAGATACCTCTGCCCTCGACCTCTTTGCCGGCACGGGCAGCATTTCGCTCGAACTGGTATCACGAGGCTGCAACCGGGTAATCAGCGTAGAGGCAGACCGCGACCATGCCAACTTCATACGCCAATGTTTTCAGAAGTTGGGCGAAGACAAAGATATTCTGATTCGTGGTGATGTATTCCGTTTTCTGAAGACCTGCAAGCAGAAGTTTGACTTTATCTTTGCCGATCCTCCATACGCCCTGAAGGAGTTGCCGCAGATTCCAGACCTCGTTCTGAATGGCGACTATCTCAACGAAGGAGGCATCTTCGTCTTTGAGCATGGCAAAGACTATGATTTCTCCGAGCATCCACGATTTCTGGAACACAGAAGTTACGGAAGCGTAAACTTCTCAATATTCAGATAGGAAAAAATCCCCGTTTGCACCAGACAAGATGCAAACGGGGATTTATTCGTTACAACAGCGGCGAGAGTAATCTTACCGTACTCTCGAAAAGGCGCTGCAGGAACGGACGTTTTACGAAATAAGATACATCATCTACCAGGATACTCTTCGCCTCATCCCGCAGATAGACAGCCTTCACGCGCTGTGCCATCTCCTCATCAAAGAAGAACGCATTCGCTTCGAAATTATTCTCAAAACTCCGGAAGTCAATATTCGTACTGCCTATCGTACAGAGATTATCATCACTTACCAGCAATTTACTATGATTAAAGCCTGCCGTATAGAGATAAACCTTTACGCCAGCCTCTATCGCCTCCATCACATACGAACGTGATGCCCACTCAACCAGTTTGGCATCAGCATGACGGGGCAACATCAGACGGATATCCACACCCGCCAGAGCTGCTGTTCTCATGGCAAACAATACAGGTTCGGTCGGCAGGAAATAAGGCGTTTCCATATACACATACTTCTGGGCCTGAAGCAGGATGCGGACATAGCCCTGCATGATATCAGGCCAAGGACTGATAGGACTGCTCGTAACTATCTGTACGAGACAATTGTTGCGGATATGCACACTGACCGGTGGATAATACTGGCGATTGGTAACTAATGTACGGTCTACGAAATACCAGTCTACCAGAAAGGCTCTCTGAATGGCGTAAACGCCACCGCCCTCAATACGGAGATGCGTATCGCGCCAAGCCTGTTTCTTATCACCCTTCACATAGCGCAGAGCTATATTCATGCCGCCAATAAAGCCCACCTTACCATCTATGACACAGAGTTTGCGGTGGTTACGATAGTTTACCTTACTCGTAAAAGCCGGAAAGCGGACTGGCATGAACGAATGTATATCAATGCCTGCATCACGCATACGTTCAAAGAATTCATTCTTCACCTTCCAGCAGCCTACATCATCATAAATCAGTCGCACCTCCACTCCCTGCTCCGCCTTATCGATCAAGGCATCAGCTATCAGATATCCCAAGGCATCGGCTTCGAAGATATAGGTATCGAGATGAATATGATGCTTTGCCTGTCCTATATTATATAATAAGGTAAGGAAGAAATCGTAGCCATCAGTATAAATATCCACCTGATTATCTTTAAAAGGCAACGCCCAACTCTGGTTGGCAAAGAGATTCATCAGCGGTTTATTGCTGTCTGGCAGGTGAAGATTCTCCTGCTCTACGAACTCGAGCATGGAGCGCTTGGTGAGCTGGTCCATGCTGCGGTCGCTGATAAGCCGTTCCTTGCGGGTATTCTGTCCGAAGAAGAAATAGAAGATGATACCCACAAAGGGGATGAAGAAGAAGACCAATATCCATGCCATCGTCTTGGCGGGTTGACGATTGTCCATCAAGACGGTAATGATAGCCGGAACGGTTATCACGACATAAAGCAACAGATATATCCAGTGAAAATAAATCATATAGCATTTCTCCTTTTAAATCTCTAATACTTCATTACAGAGTTCCTCCCCACAGGACAGGAGTTCCGGTTAATTGAAGATATTGTTTGCCTGACTCGCCAGAAGCGTGTTCATCTGCTTGAGTTTCATAAACTCCTGCAGCAGTTCACGATTGGTCGGATTCTTGGCAAACTCCTGCTGAACCTCAATAATACGCTGAGCAATATAATGAGTGCGGAAGCTCAAGATGTCTTTAAAGACAAACTGACGGAGTTTATCGGCGCTCATCTTCATCTGCAGACTAGCCGTAGATACCTCCTGGGCACCTGTAGGCAAACCAGCCAACCTGCTGATTTCCGGATTCGGATGATTGGCAAAATAAGTTTCGGCGACAAAATCATCTTCTTTTTCGAGATGCTCCACAGCCTCCTGCATAATCTGATTATATAAATCATTATGAAACTTAAAGCCATCTCCACCCAAATCAAGACTGATATACTGGGCCACAGCTACCTCCACATCATTTCCGTCTACATCCTGTACCATGATGAGCTGGTCGCCATGATGAATAATCAACTGTACCAGAAGTCCTTCTACCTCCAGGAGTTTATCCAGTGGGGTAACCGCTCTCATCGCTGATTGCGCCTGCTGCGCTGCCGCTACAGGCGAATCTTTCAATCCCGCTGCACGTCGCTCTGCCTTTACCTGCTCACTCATACCGTTGCGCACAAAATTGTTCAAGGCATTCACGATAATTGCCTCGTTAACGCCCAAACGATGAGAACAGTCGGTGATATAAGAAGCGCGCGTTATCTGATTCTTGATTTTCGAGATGCTCTCTACAATCGAATTGATAGCCTGGCTTCTCTTTACAGGGTCTGTCACACCGCGCAGCAGAATATCGGTCTTAAATTGTATGAAATCGGTCTGATTTTCCTGAATATATCTTCTGAATTCCTCTGCCGAATGACTGCGGGCGAAACTGTCTGGGTCATTGCCGTCAGGAAGAAAGAGCACCTTTACGTTCATCTCTTCTTCGAGCAGCATATCGGTACCTCTCAGCGCAGCATGAATACCCGCTTTATCGCCATCATAGAGAAGAACGATATTACTGGTAAAGCGGTGCAGCAATCTAATCTGATGCACGCTCAGCGCTGTACCCGAGTTGGCCACTACATTTTCGATGCCACACTGATGCATCGAGATAACATCGGTGTATCCTTCCACCATAAAGACACAATCCTCCTTGGCTATCGCCTTCTTGGCCTGATAGAGTCCATAGAGTTCGCGCTCCTTATGATAGATAACGCTATCAGGCGAGTTGACATATTTCTGGCTGATGCCCTTGGTTCTGCTGTCGAGCACTCGTCCGCCAAAAGCCACCACCTTGCCGCTCACGCTGAACCAGGGGAAGATGGCTCTGCCCGAGAAACGGTCAAGAATCTTATCCTCACCCGACTTATTGCCGGCTTCGTCCTTATCCACCTTGAAGCAGAGTCCCGTATCAACCAGATATTTCGGATTATAGCCAGCCGCCTTAGCCGCTTCAGCAAGAGCAGTACGCTTAGGGAGCGCAAAACCCAACTGGAATTTTCTGATGATATCATCTCTGAAACCTCTTCCTCGGAAATAAGCCATACCGATAGCGATACCATCCACATCATGCAGGAGAATATCCTGAAAATATTTCGCCGCCCAATCGTTGACGATAAACATGGATTCTCTTTCGCTCTCGCGCTGTTTTTCTTCATTGGTCAGTTCCCGCTCCTGAATCTCAATTTTATATTTCTTGGCGAGCCAGCGAAGGGCATCGGGATAGGTCATCTGTTCCAGTTCCATCAGAAAGTTGATTGCATTGCCTCCCTTTCCGCAGGTAAAGCAATGACAGATACCTCTTGTAGGAGATACTGAGAAAGATGGATTGGAATCGTTATGAAAAGGACACAAGCCGACATAATTGATGCCACGCTTCTTGAGCGTAACAAATTCAGATACCACCTCTTCTATCTTGGTGGCATCCATAATTTTTGCTATCGTCGGTCTGTCTATCATTATATATATTTTTTTTTCTGTTTTTACTATGCAAAATTACTATTTTTCTTTGAAAACACAAAGAGAAACGGACAGAAAAGTAAAAATGAAACATATTAAAATCTAAAGGTTACATAAAAAAAAGTACATTCGGATAGTTTTGGCTACCTTTGCAACCGGCAAAAATACATTGCTGACAATCGGGAAATAACAACAAGATAAATAAACATGAAACTAAACAACATCAAGCGAACATTCCTGGCAAGCGCTGCCCTGCTCTCAACTATCAGCATGAGCGCAGCCGACAGATTTGTGAATTTCAAGCAAGGAGACTTGCTACTGAATGCCAACAACCGGGTAGAAATCTACATGGATACCAACGACTGCAAGGGAGTGAGCTATGCTGCTCATGCCCTGCTGAAAGATATCAAAAGTGTGAGTGGAGCCACAGCCACCCTCACCTCGGATGCCGGTTTTCTGAAAAAAGCCGACACAGCCCGACCAGCTATCATCGTAGGCACCATCGGCCATTCAGCAGCCATCGACCAACTGGTGAAACAGAAGCGCATCAACGGAAATCTACTGAAGGGCAAACGGGAAAAGTTTATCATCACGCTCACAGATGGTCAGCTCGTCATTGCTGGCAGCGACCGCCGAGGCACCATCTATGGCATCTACGAACTCTCGCAGCAGATGGGCGTTTCACCTTGGTACGACTGGGCCGACGTGCCTATAGAGCATCACGATTCCATTTTCGTAAACAAGGGAATCTATACAGATGGTGAACCAGCCGTACGCTATCGCGGCATCTTCCTAAACGATGAGGCACCTTGCCTAACGTCATGGGTAAAGAACACCTACGGCACCGGATATGGCGACCACCGTTTCTATCAGCGCGTCTTCGAACTGGTATTGCGACTGAGAGGTAACATGATGTGGCCTGCCATGTGGGGCTGGGCTTTCTATGCCGATGACCCTGAAAACGAGAAGACGGCAGATGAGATGGGCGTAGTGATGAGTACTTCCCATCATGAACCGATGGCTCGCAACCACCAGGAATACGCCCGCAACCGAAAGGGATGGGGACCATGGAACTATCAGAAGAACAAGGCTAACCTGCAGAAGTTCTTCCGTGAGGGAATAGAGCGCATGAAAGGAACCGAACAGATTGTAACCATCGGTATGCGCGGCGACGGCGATGAGGCGATGAGCGCAGAGGCTGATACAAAGCTGATGACCAACATCATCAACGACCAGCGTAAGATTATCGCTGACGTAACCGGAAAGAAGGCAAGCGAAACCCCACAGGTTTGGGCACTATATAAAGAGGTATTGGATTACTACGACAAGGGCATGAAGGTGCCTGATGACGTAACCCTCCTGCTCTGCGATGACAACTGGGGTAACGTGCGCCGTGTGCCGAATGCCAAGGAACGCAAGCACAAAGGCGGTTGGGGCTTATATTATCACGTAGATTACGTAGGTGCTCCAAGAAACTCAAAGATGCTCAACGTTACTCCTGTGCAGAATCCTTGGGAGCAGTTGACGCTTGCTTACGAGAATGGCATTGACCGTCTCTGGATTCTCAATGTTGGCGACCTCAAGCCGATGGAATATCCTATCAGCCAGTTTATGGACATGGCTTGGAATCCACGTAAATACGATGTAAACAACATCACCCGTCATACCCGCGACTGGTGCGCACAGCAGTTTGGTGAATCGCAAGCCGATGAAGCTGCCCGCATTCTTAACCTCATCTGCAAGTACAACGGCCGCTGCACCCCAGAGATGCTCAACAAGAACACCTACAGTCTGGAAAACGGTGAATGGCAGGAGGTGGTAAACCAGTATCTCCAGCTCGAAGCCGATGCGCTGCGCCAGTACAACAGTCTACCGGCATCCTATCACGATGCCTATCGCCAGATCATCCTCTTCCCTATCGAGATGATGAGCAATCTGCACCAGATGTACTTTGCCCAGGCACAGAACCATGCCCTCTACAAGCAGGGCAATCCAAAGGCGAATGTATGGGCTGATGAATGCGAGCGCCTCTTCAAGCGCGATTCACTCATCTGCGACTATTACAATCATAAGATGGCTGGCGGCAAGTGGAACGGAATGATGACCCAGAAGCATATCGGCTATAAGAGTTGGAATGATGATTTCGAGAAGGATACCTGTCCGGAGCTCTTCCGGATATCAGCTTCCGAGGCTCCCGTTATCGCCGAACACAACGGTGTGGTGGAAATCGAAGCACCTTTCTTCGCATCGAAAACCGATGCTACTCCTCAAGGCAAGGAGAAGGAGGGCGCCAAGTGGGTCCAGATTCCGTTCATGGGCAAGAGCCTTGCCGGAATGACGCTTATGCCATACACCAAGGGCGTGAAGGGCGCCAGCATCACCTATCAGTTCAAGATGAATGCCCTGGCACGAAATGCCGCTTCATCCAACACCGCAGACAGCAAGAAGGTGCGCATCCACGTCATCATCAAGTCAACCCTGGATTATCAGAACAAGGGCGGCATGACCTATGGAGTTAGCGTAGATGGAGCCGAGCCGGTCATCGTCAACTTCAATCATGATCTGAACGAGAAGCCGGAGAATATCTACGACGTCTACTACCCTACGGTAGCCACCCGCATCATCGACAAGGTGATAGAAGTAGAGCTACCAGCCACCGGCGACGGTATCCATACGCTCACCCTGACGCCTAACGACCCAGCCATCATCTTCGAGAAGATCGTGATAGACGGAAGAGGAGGGAAAGGGAGAGTCAAGGTAATATAAAGGTATAATATAATAATAAGGTTATAGGCACGCCCCCGAAAGGATGCGTGCCTATTTTTATAAAAAATGGTTAATTCATTTGGTAATCAGAAAGTTTCCTCGTATATTTGCATAAATTACCAAGAGAAATCGCTTATGTGTAAATTTGAAAAAATAGAAGGTTGGCGTCTTTCCAATGGCAAGGCCATCCGAAAGATTAAAAATTCCGTGCATGAGGAGGTAAATTTGGGGCGAATATATCTCATCATTAGCATTTTGCTTGCTTATATGGGAACTATTAGCATGCAAGCTCAATCATGCGAGGGACGAGTGTACCTAAAGAATGGTATCCAGCAACTCTATGAAAGTAATGACCGAATAGACTTGCCACGCAAGAAAAAGGATGTTCAAGTTTATAGAAACTTCTTTTCTCGCCAATGCACTAGCGACGTGATACCTTTCGCCAACATTGATTCTGTAGTGGTGTGGAATGCTACCTCCAAGCAAAACGTACGCACACTTGTTCCTTTGGAAAATGTGGGATGGAGCTGGCTATATGTCAACCACCCACGATTGCAAGTCTATATTTATGCCTCCCAAGGTTATTCCGTGACGGACATGGGAGGAATGAAAGCTTGGCAAGGTAACACAGTAGCTGCAATGTTTTTCATCCCAAGCAAGACGGCTTGCGACTTCTATGTCAGACAGACTGATGGCAAGCTTATATGTCTGGGAGATACCTATAAGAAATGCGACAAATCCTTTATCCGAGAACTTTGCCACTGTGTAGGACTTTCGCAGGAATGGGAAAAGAAACTCATTGGACTAGGTGAATACAACCGAAGTTCTATGATACAACGAGTGATAGAAGTTTTAGATGACAAACAATAAATAACAACTAAAAGGAAACATTATGAAAGCAATGAAGTTTTGGCTGCTCATGGCAGTAATTGTGGTAGCGATAGCTGCACACGCTCGCAAGAATGACGACCCAGAAATGCGTCATGTTCGCCTCACTATGATGGATGGCAAACAGATAGAGGGCTATATTCCTAAGAAGTACATGGGGTGGGCGCTAGAATATCAAGTAAGACTTGCCGAGAATCCAGATGGCAAAAAAGCCAAGAAGTACGATGCTGAGAAAGTAACCAAGATGGAATGGCTTGCACTCACTGAGGAACACCCTGAAGGCGAAGTGTGGGAACATTGCCAAACGATAGCACGTAATTCGATTAGGACTGTAAAAGAGGATCGCCTTATGGAACTCCTTTACCGCGGCAAGAATGCATCTGTCTACCAAGTTCACGTATTTCTGCCTGGCAATGGCATAAACACAGGAAACTCTTGGGCTACTTGGTATGCACTGAAGCCTAATGTACAGGAAAGGGCATTTATTCTTTACAATGCAACGCTTGGCAAAATGGGAAGCCTGGATAGACAATTCAAGGATCAAAAGGAATATGAGGGACTGAAGGATTACATTCTTGAATGGTGGAACAAAGATAAGTCTTTAGCTAGGAAGCAACTGAATGATGGTGTAGCTATCTTTAGCCATATCTATGATGAATGGAAAGCAGCTTCCAGTAAACAATAATAGTTCCTGCGGAGGGCACTTTCGTGCCCTCCGCAGGAACTATTCAGAACGTTACATTAATGATTTTCCCCCGATTGTCTTCCCTTGCGCTTTGCAATTTTTCCCAAAGCATTGATGGATTCAAGATAAGCCTCCTCTACTGGAGTTAATACCTTTACCTGATATTTTCGATACTCAGCTATAGCTTTGTCCATTGCTTCTTCATGGCTGATACTTCCCGATCCCTTCAACAAAGGTCGCCCTGTGGATTGCAGGATAGTATCAAGTTGTTTCACATAATCCATCATATAGACTGGGCGATGCTCCATTGCCATAATCTCGGCAAAATCAAAATAACCGGAAACAAGATTATTGAGTATCTTCAGCTCATTTTCTTTCAGATAGTTCTTGGCTATTTTGATGTCTTTGATAGCTGGCAGTTCGCCCTCAAATGTCGTCAAGCCCATAAATGGTTTGTCGGCATCCGCACGCTCATAGATAACTTCTGCCGCTGTATGCCCATGAGCAGCATAGTGCAACTTATTTTGCACGATTTTAAAGAAAAGCTTTGAGGCATCAGTTCGAGGGTCATAGTCAACACTTGTGGCATAGATATCCAGAACTTGTCGATAGAGCACCTTTTCTGACGAACGAATATCACGGATACGGTCAAGCAACTCTTTCCAATAGTTGCCACCACCAAGATTTTTGAGTCGTTCATCGTCCATCGTAAACCCTTTTACGATATACTCATTCAGTCGCTCTGTAGCCCATTGACGGAAACGTGTGCCTTGAATAGATTTTACACGATAGCCCACAGATATGATAACATCAAGGTTGTAGAACTTCACTTCTTTGCTTTGGGTTTTTCCTGCCATAGCACCATGCTGAGTGGTTATTCGGAATTTCCGAACAACCACTTTTTCATCAAGTTCTCCCTCTTTAAAAATATTTGATATATGTTCTACTATCGTAGACTTACTCTTATTAAACAAGGAGGCGATTTGATCTTGGTTTAGCCAAACCGTCTTATTCTCCAATCTCACATCAAGCTTCACGCCATCATCAGATTGGTAGATGATCATTTCTCCCAAATCAGTTTGGGGTGCGTCCTCCCATTTATAGCCACAATCCAAGCAAAGATGCAGTACACCCTCTGTCTGCACATTGTCTGAATTGCACTTTGGACATTTTATATTATTATTCATCATTGTTTCGTCTTTGTTATTATCTAAGTCAAAAAATGATATTCTTGTATGACTTATGCTTAGACATTATTATATTTCCATTTCCTTTCTTTGAAAGCAGGATGTCACCATTCTGATAAGCAACAACAGTCCCGACATTAGGATCACTTTTTTCTATTTCACTTCTCTCTCAACATCCATTCCCACGTAGGAAGAACATGAACCTGCTTGCCATCTATCTCAAGTTCTTCCTTCTCCTCCATCGTAAGAATATATCCCTCAGCCAAGCCATAAGCATTCATGGCTTCCATCAGCCCCTCGATTTCTCGCTTACGAGTTTTCTCATCATTCATGTCTATCGTCACCTGATAAGCCTTCATGATTCTCATGCCCTCTCTAACAACAAAGTCGCACTCCTTCTTATCTGCATGATAAAAAACATCATATCCGCGGCGTTTCAACTCGATGAATACGATGTTTTCCAACTTCACTCCCATATTGTCGGTGGCATTGAAGCCAATGCGACTCACGATGGCATTGTCGATGAAGTAAATCTTCTTCGGGTTCAGTATCTGCACCTTTACCGATGGCGAATACTTCATGAGCTGGAATATCATATAGGTTTGCTCGATGTACTCCAAATAGTTTTTGACAGTTTCCGAATGACGGATTCCCACTATCTTACCCAGTGAGGTATAGGTAATGCGCTTCGTGGCATTGCTGGCAAGATAAAAGATGAGTTCCTGCATCTCCTTATCATTGGTCAACCCATTACGAGCCATCACATCACGGAAGATGATGCTATCGTAGAGTGACGAGAGATAACGAGTGGATGGCGACTGGAGATACTTAGGAAATCCACCTTTCTCCAAATACTCCTTGAAATGCCCCAAGAGGATGGCACGCTTGCTGGTTAGATAAAAGTCCTTGGCTTCCAGCTGCACCTTTGCCAACTGCAAGTATTCCTGAAAGGAAAAAGGGAAAATCTCCACTGCGATATAACGCCCCGTGAGATGAGTGCCAAACTCTCTACTCAGCATTCGGGCATTTGATCCAGTTACAATCACCTTATTGCCTTCGTTGTAGAGACGGCGCACAAAGGTCTCCCAGCCCTTCACATTCTGTATCTCATCAAAATAATAGGTATGCTGCTCACCAAAGAGTTCGAAGAAACATTCTTGCAATGTTTGGAAATCTGCCACAGTAAAGTTGACCAGTCGCTCATCATCAAAATTGAAAAAGAAGTCTTGCTCCGGCAATTTGCTGCGCATTTGCTGGAGCAAAACAGACTTTCCACAACGTCTTATACCAGTAATAATTAGTATCTCCGTTGTGGTAAGCCACTCTTCCTCTATGTCTCTCGGCACAGTATCTTGTGCTATATTCTTGCTGTATTCCTGCTGCTCAAATATGATTTTCTTCAATAACTCTTTCATGTTCAAACATTTAATCGCCTACAAAGATACAATATTTTATGATAAACACCAAGAATATTCTCCTTTTTATTCATTCCGAATGAGCAATTTCTATTTTTTTCGCTCATTCAGAATGAGTAATTCAGGGCAAAACCGCTCATTCCGAATGAGTATTTCTTGAAACAGACAAGGGTAAGATGGTAATAATATTGTGACTTATATGATGCAAGGAAGCAACCATAACGATGCTAGGAAGCAATTATAACGATGCAAGAAAGCAATTATAACGATGCAAGAAACCCTTATTTGTGATTGCATGACATTTGGCATGCGATTATACGACACTTATCATACGCTCGGATGACAAATGCCGTATAATCACACGACATATACCAATGTATAAATAAACCTAATATTTTACACCAAAAGATACAAGTTATCACATTATTATATATATTTGCATCATCTTTCATAGAAGACAAAGAATATAGAAAACAACGAACCATCAAACAACAAGAAATATGGAACTGAAATATGACATTTACACTCTCAACAATGCCCAGGGCACAGGAGAAAAGCGCCAATACGTTCGAATCGTGCAGCATGAACCTATGACCGAGAAGCAACTGCAAGAGAAAATCCAGAACCGCTGCTCACTCACCAAGGGAGATGTGGCTGCGGTGTTGGCAGAGCTTCACGACCTTATGGTGGAAGAATTCTCCCTGGGACACCGCTTTTACATCCCAGAGATAGGCTACTTCTCCATGTCGGCTAGCCTAGAGATGCCAGAGGAGAATCCAGACAAGAAGATTACGGGCAAGGAAGTACGCATCACCGGCATCAACTTCCGACCAGAAGGTAAGCTAATGGAGGAAGTACAGCGCAACGTCCACTTTGTCCGCTCTCGTTACTCCAACCAATCTACAAAATACTCCGAAGAAAAGCTGTTGGCGAAAATCAAGGAGTACCTCCAGGAGAATCGTTACATCACCACTCGCATCCTGCGCATCCTCTTCGGCTTGACTCCTTACATGGCACAGAAGTGGCTCAACCATTTCTGCGAGAAAGGCATCATGGAGAAGGAAGGCACCCAGCATGCTCCTATCTATTTCTTGAAGTGAAGGGAGGAAGAAATTCTATATTTCAATTTAATCATCATTATTATGACAAAGGAAGAGCTGATAGACAGAATCAACGACATCGAATGGGAGGACTTCGAGGCCAAGGAAGCCAAGAGCGAACTACCCAAGAATATATGGGAGACCGTAAGTGCATTCGCCAACACTTCTGGCGGATGGATAGTGCTTGGAGTGAAGCAGAATGGCAAGAAGTTTGAAATCTTCGGAGTTGACAATGCAGAGAAGTTGGAACAAGACTTCCTGGGCACCTTGCGCTCCCAAAAGTTCAATGAAGCTGTTGATGCAAAGAGCATGCTTTATCATATAGATGGACACAGGTTTTTCTGGATGGATTTGGTGGAGATTCCAGGCAGAAGCGTGAGAGAAGCCCGAACACGCTATACCTATCGCATTCCTGAGCAAGAGAACCTTTGGGAGTATTTTCAGATTATGAATAGGAGACTGCGCCTCATCGTGGATACTCCATTCATGATGAACGACGAGGGCTTCAATGTGGAAGATCGCTCGCAATTCAAGATTCTGAGAGAGGCATTGGTCAATATGCTCTCTCACTTCGACCCTTTCAGCACCATTCACTCCTGCATCAATATCTACACCGACAGAGTCGAGTTCTTCAATGCAGGTGGCTATCCTGTGCCTATATCCCAACTGGGCAACCATCTCTATTCTAATCCTCGCAACCCGATTATCGCCAAGATATTCAGACTGGTAAATCTATCAGAAACCATCGGTTATGGTTTCGACATGATGAATGAGTGGAAGGAAATCACAGGAAATGACGTGACTTTTGAGAGTGATATTTGTACCAGCACTGTCACTTTTTGGTTGGATAATGACAGAGCTACTAACAGAGCTACTAACAGAGCTACTAACAGAGCTACTAACAGAGCTGAAGGTGATAATACATATACAGATGCAACAGACAAAGTTGTATCCATCCTTAAGTTCTGCAAAGAACCAAAATACAGAAAGGAAATATACGATTTAATTGGTGTTACGTATCAACAATGGAACTTCAAAGCATTCATCGAGCCACTGCTCAAACATGATTATCTGGAACTTACGGTTCCTGACAAGCCGACAAGCCCTAAACAGCAATACAGAACAACCAAAAAGGGTTTGTTGTTCTTGGAGACAATATAAACAATCCGACTCTGTCGTTTTGTTTTGATACAGAACGACAGTGTCAACGATATAGTCAACGACAGAGTCAGCAATTACTAGCTCTGTTACTTTTCACGAAATAGTAACAGAGCTAGTAACAGAGCTATAGTAACTATGTCGGTAACCATGTTGGTAACTATGTCACAAAAAAGAATAAAAATAAAGTTCATCTCTTCGAGAAAGATTCTTCACTACTTTGGGATGCAGTGATAAACGTAGATCCATGGAAATTCAGAATCATGCTACAGGTATGCCAAGGACAATTACGATGAAGGCATCAAGACTGGCAGCAAGCGAGAATTTGGGTATGAGTGGAATGCCGATGACATGCAAAAGCATCAAGAAAAAATGCTAATTTTCATTATGAAGCCAACACTATAGAAGTCACAAAAGCAACAACAATTCTGCAAAAAGTGCCGATACTGATGCCAAAAGTGCTTAAAAAATCGACTTTTGACACCACTATCGGCACTTTTCTATGTTTTTCTGCTTATTTTTCGATATTTTATAGTATCTTTGCCCCATCATCAAAACGACAAAAGATATGCAGCAAAATATAATCGGAAGAAAGCGAGAAATCAACTTGTTGGAGAATTGCATCAACTTCAATAAGTCTGAGTTTGTCGCCATCTATGGCAGAAGAAGAATTGGAAAGACCCATCTTGTAAAGCAACTATTGGGCAAATCATAAATATAAACTAACTAAGCCCCTTTTTAAAGTGGGTTCAGTAATTCTAATATATCTGCTTATGTTAATATTTCTCCCAAAAGACAAAATAGACATTATACAAAGAATGATTATCACTCTTTGCATAATATCTATTCCTTTTTTCCAATCGTTTTCTAAAAGGTATTCAAAGACAAACTTAAAGATAGATATTCCTTCTGAGAATATTCATTTTAGAATGCAAGTATATAAAGGCAAGAACTATTTCATTTTACCGAAAGTAGCTTTAAACTCTTTAAATAAATATATGGATAATGAAAGAATTTGGCAATGGCAGAAAACATATATTATTGGCAAATCAAATGTAATATTAGACAGTTTAAAAGTTGGAGACATCGTTGGAGATATATGTACTGGTTTTTATAAAATTCGTAAGAAAACTTCTTTTAGATTATTATATTTTATTCCGCCACAAAAAATAGGAAGTGTCATATTACCTTATATGTATAATGAAAAAGCAAATAGACTTTATGTTAAAAATATTAGTGATTATATAACTACACCGGATACAAAATACCTCTATTCTATAGATGATAATCACCTTATATGGATAGAAAATACACCATCTTATGAAAAAATACCGAATGAAGTATGTCGTTTGCAGATATATAATCATCCATCACTAAGCGTAGAGAGAGAATTAAAGGAAGAATATTTTAAGAAATAAGAGTTCTAATGGCTTAAAACACAACTAAATAACTTTGCTTGAAATGGAAAAATAAAATAAAATTCGAGAGTGTAAACTAAACTGTGTCAAACTACAATAAATGTAGTTTGACACAGTTTTTTAATTATGGACAACTTATAAATCGTTTACTTTAATAAAGAGTTTAAATGGAACAGCCGTGGAAACAAGGAGAACATGCAGCTCAGTTCTTCCTCTAGCCTCAATGCCAAGCTTTACAAGGCTTTCTGCAAGAATCGTTTCTCGGTTACGCTTGAAGCTAACGACATCTTCAACAAAAGCAATCGTGACATACGATTCTACAATAAGGATGTTACGCTTTGGCAAAGCAGCACCAGCGACAGCCGTTCCTTGCTCTTGACATTGCAATATAACTTTAACACATCTAAGAACCGATACAAGAGTAAGGGTGCTGGTAATGAGGAATTGAACCGTTTCTAATTCTAAAGAGCCTAATCTTTCTCCTCCAACCATTCTTCCAGCACCTGGCAATACTCATCGTTTTGCTCGGCGAAAGGCATATGTCTTGCCCCTACGAAGAGATGCCACTTGGAATCTTGGATACCATCATAAAGTGTCTTTGCTACCAATGGAGTACAGAGGTCATTGGTGCCACTCATCACCAAGCAAGGCACTTGAATCTCGCCAAGGCGGTCGGTGTAATCATAATCACGGAGCGTACCTGTAGGAGTGTATTCGTTTGGTCCCCAACCATGGAGATAAGCCTCAGCACCAGCACGCTTCTTCCGGCGAAGACACTCTGGACTATCCTCCGTCACCTCACCGGCACAATGCAAGAGCATGAAGTGCTCATTCGCCTTGGCATACGCCTCGCTCGAAAAGTCATCCTTCGCCTCAGCCTCGGCAATGGCACGCTGGTCTTCCTCCGACATAAACTTAATCATGCGATGTTGCTCACTTGCCCAAAGCTTGCTGCTCGAAAGAGTGCTGCTGAGGATGGCGGACTTCACACCCTTTCCCTGCTTCTCAATCAGATAGATGATGGCGAGCATGCCACCCCACGACTGTCCCAAGAGATGAAAATGGTCGATGTGGAGATAGTCGATGAGCGCACAGAGTTCGTTGAGCCAAGTCTCAGGAGTCCAGAGTTCGGGATGTCCCTCCACAAATGAGTTGCCACAGCCCAACTGGTCGTACATGATGACAGCTCTTCCTGATTCCGCTACTCTATCCAATAGTTCGAAATAGTTGTGGGTACTGCCTGGTCCACCATGCAAGAGGATGATAGGGCTCTTGCCCTCCTCTGTTTTACCTACGATACGATAATATGTTTGATAGCCCATGAGGGGCATATATCCTTCCTTGATTTCCATTGTCTTCAAATGTTTATATATTATAATGTGCAAAAATATAAAAAATATGGCAATTAAACAAATATATCTTGCTTATTTTATCAAAAGAACTTAAATAATTTGGCTGTTTTTAGCTAATGCAATATCTTTGCAAACTGAAATAATCATGAAACCAAATAAAAATAGAATATATGTTTAGTGGAATCGTAGAAGAAATGGCTACCGTCGTAGCTATCAGACATGATAAGGAGAACATCGACTTTACGTTGAAGTGCTCTTTCGTTGATGAACTCGGCATCGACCAGAGCGTGGCTCATAATGGTGTGTGCCTCACCGTGGTGGAAATCAAGGACGGTACCTATACTGTTACCGCCATGAAGGAAACCCTGGACCGCAGTAATCTGGGACTGCTCAAGGTAGGCGACAAGGTGAACGTAGAGCGTTCTATGGTGATGAACGGCCGTCTGGATGGTCATATCGTACAGGGACACGTGGACGAGACTGCCAAATGTATCGCAATGAAAGACGCTGATGGCTCTACTTATTTTACTTTCGAATATGAACTCAACAAGGAAATGGCAAGAAAAGGCTATTTCACGGTGGACAAGGGCAGCGTTACCGTTAACGGCGTTTCGCTCACCGTCTGTGATCCTACAGACAACACATTTACCGTTGCCATCATTCCTTATACCAGAGAGAATACCAACTTCTGCGACATCGAAGTGGGAACGGTAGTGAATATCGAATTCGACATTCTGGGCAAATATATCGCTCGACTCAAGAGCTTTGAATAAGCCAGCAAAGTTAAGTACGGACGTTCTAAAAAACTTGCACATTTCTTGCGTTTTGCGCACAAAGCAAGACTAAATGTGCATTTTTTTAATAAAATATTTGCGTAAGCCATAAAAAAGTGTTACTTTTGCCCCCGTGTTTTGTCCCAAATTGAACATTGGACAGTAACTTATTAGACGATAGCAAGTCTGACAATCGCACTAGACGACGTACAACTTGAGTACTGAGCACTAACAAACTTAGGAAATTATAACAATAACCATTTTTAAAAATATGAGTTTAAAAATCGTAGTACTTGCCAAGCAAGTACCTGACACAAGAAATGTGGGTAAGGATGCGATGACCGCCGAAGGCACAGTAAATCGCGCTGCCCTTCCTGCAATCTTCAATCCTGAAGATTTGAACGCATTGGAGCAGGCTCTCCGATTGAAAGAGCAGAATCCAGGTTCTACAGTTGGTATTTTGACCATGGGTCCTCCACGTGCTGGAGAAATCATCCGCCAGGGTCTTTATCGTGGTGCTGATACGGGTTGGTTGCTTACCGACCGTCTCTTTGCCGGTGCTGATACATTGGCTACTTCCTATGCCCTTGCTACTGGTATCCAGAAGATTGGTGACGTTGACATCGTGATCGGTGGTCGTCAGGCTATCGATGGTGATACAGCCCAGGTAGGTCCGCAGGTGGCTCAGAAGTTGGGATTGAACCAGGTAACCTACGCAGAGGAAATCCTCAAGGTAGAGGATGGCAAGGCTACTATACGCCGCCTCATTGATGGTGGTGTGGAGACTGTTGAGGCTCCATTGCCATTGGTTATCACTGTAAACGGAAGTGCTGCTCCATGTCGCCCATGCAACGTGAAGCTCGTAATGAAATATAAATACGCTACCTGCCCTATGGAGCGCAAGGGTGATGAGCCTTGGGCCAACCTCTATGAAGAGCGCCCTTACCTCACTCTGAACCAGTGGAGCGTTGCCGATGTAGATGGCGACCCTGCACAGTGCGGTCTGAGCGGTTCACCTACCAAGGTGAAGGCCGTGAAGAACATCGTGTTCCAGGCTAAGGAAAGCAAGACCTTGACCAGCAGCGATGAAGACATCGACGGACTGATGAAGGAATTGTTGAACGAAAGTATTATCGGATAATTTTGAAAAGACAATGAACAACGTATTTGTATATTGCGAGGTAGAAGGCACAACCGTTGCCGAAGTATCTCAGGAATTGCTCACCAAGGGTCGTAAGCTCGCTAACCAGCAGGGCGTGGAGCTCCATGCCATCGTAGCAGGTACCGGCATCAAGGGTCAGGTAGAGGATCAGATTCTCCCTTATGGTGTAGATAAATTATTTGTTTTCGATGCTGAGGGATTGTTCCCATATACTTCAGCTCCTCATACAGACATTCTCGTCAACCTCTTCAAGGAGGAGAAGCCTCAGATTGCATTGATGGGTGCTACCGTTATCGGTCGCGACCTCGGTCCTCGTGTTTCTTCTTCATTGACCAGCGGTCTTACCGCCGACTGTACAGAACTTGAGATTGGTGATTACGACGACAAGAAGAGCGGCAAGCACTACGAGGGTCTGCTCTATCAGATTCGTCCTGCCTTCGGTGGTAACATCGTGGCTACTATTGTAAACCCAGACCACCGTCCACAGATGGCTACAGTCCGCTCTGGCGTGATGCAGAAGAGCATCTACGAGGGTGAGTGCAAGAAGGAAGTAGTTTACCCTGAGGTAAGCAAGTATGTTCCTGCTGAGGACTTCGTAGTAAAGGTACTCGACCACCACGTAGAGGCTGCCAAGCACAACCTGAAGGGTTCTGCCATCGTCGTAGCCGGCGGTTATGGCGTAGGAAGCAAGGAAGGCTTCGACCAGCTCTTCGAATTGGCTCATCTCCTCCATGGTGAGGTAGGTGCTTCTCGTGCTGCAGTAGATGCAGGTTGGGTAGATCACGACCGTCAGATTGGTCAGACTGGTGTTACCGTTCATCCTAAGGTATATATCGCTTGCGGAATCTCTGGTCAGATTCAGCACATTGCCGGTATGCAGGATTCAGGCATCATCATCTCTGTAAACAACGATCCTGAAGCTCCAATCAACAAGATTGCCGATTACGTTATCAACGGCAATGTTGAGGATGTGGTTCCTAAGCTCATCAAGTACTACAAGCAGAATTCTAAGTAATCTGCATTACACATTATTTAAATAAGAAAAGCAAAATGGCTAATTACTATAGTGATCACCCTGAGATTGAATTTCATCTCAATCACCCATTGATGAAGCGTGTTGTTGACTTGAAGGAGCGCAACTACGCAGAAAAAGACCAGTTTGAAGATGCTCCAGTAAACTACGAGGATGCCATCGAGAACTACAAGCGATTGCTGGATATTACCGGCGATGTAGCTGCTAACATCATCGAACCAAACTCTGAGGATGTTGACCTCGAAGGTCCACACTTGGAAAACGGTCGCATGATCTATGCCAGCAAGACATTCGAGAACCTCGATGCTACCCGCAAGGCTGGCCTCTGGGGCTTGTCAATGCCTCGTCGTTACGGCGGTTTGAACCTGCCTAACGCCATCTTCTCTATGGCTTCAGAGATTATCGCTGCTGCCGATGCCGGCTTCCAGAACATCTGGTCTCTCCAGAGCTGTATCGATACACTCTATGAGTTCGGTTCTGAGGAGCAGCGCCAGAAGTACATCCCTCGCATCTGCGCAGGCGAGACCATGAGTATGGACTTGACTGAGCCTGATGCAGGTTCTGACTTGCAGCGCGTAATGCTGAAGGCTACACAGGATGAGGACGGCACATGGCGTCTGAACGGTGTGAAGCGTTTCATCACCAATGGTGACTCAGACATCCACCTGGTTCTGGCTCGTTCAGAGGAAGGCACCAAGGACGGTCGTGGTCTTTCTATGTTCATCTACGACAAGCGTGATGGCGGCGTAACCGTTCGTCACATCGAGCACAAGTTGGGTATTCACGGTTCTCCTACCTGCGAGTTGGTTTACAAGAATGCCAAGGCTGAGCTTTGCGGTAACACCCGTCTCGGTTTGATTAAGTACGTGATGGCTCTGATGAATGGTGCCCGTCTGGGTATTGCAGCTCAGAGTGTAGGTGTTGAGCAGGAGGCTTACAACGAGGGCCTGGCTTATGCCAAGGAGCGTGCTCAGTTTGGTGAGAAGATCATCAACTTCCCAGCTGTATACGACATGCTTTCAAGAATGAAGGCTAAGTTGGATGCAGGCCGTTCACTCCTCTACTGCTGCGCTCGCTACGTAGATATCTACAAGGCTTTGGAAGACATCGCCCGCGACACTAAGCTCACTCCAGAGGAGCGTCAGGAGATGAAGAAATACACCCGTCTTGCCGATGCATTCACTCCATTGGCTAAGGGTATGAACTCAGAGTATGCTAACCAGAATGCATACGATGCCATCAGCATTCACGGTGGTTCTGGTTTCATCATGGAGTACAAGTGCCAGCGCCTGTTCCGTGATGCCCGCATCTTCTCTATCTACGAGGGAACTACCCAGCTTCAGGTTGTTGCAGCTATCCGCTACATCACCAACGGTACTTATCTCAGCATCATCAAGGAGATGTTGGAGAGCGAGGTTTCAGATGATTTGAAGGCATTGAAGGAGCGCGTGGCTAAGCTCGTAGATCTTTACGAGGCTGCCATCAACAAGGTGAAGGAGTCAAACGACCAGGCAGTTCACGACTTCCTGGCTCGCCGTCTCTACAATATGACTGGCGACATCGTAATGTCTCTCCTCATCCTCGATGATGCAACCAAGGCACCAGAAATGTTCCAGAAGAGTGCCAATGTATATGTTCGCATGGCAGAGGAGGAAGTTCTCGGCCATTCAGCATACATCCAGAACTTCAAGGCAGAAGACTTGGAGAGCTTCAAGGCATAAGATTATCATTACAAATATTATATAAAAAGTCCGTGGGCAGGAAATTTTTCTTGTCCACGGATTTTTCTTTTCTATACAAAGATAGGGATTTTCCCTTCTACTTTAGGGAATCCTTCTCTTTTTATTTCAAAAGAAAGCTGTACTTTTGCAACCATAAAACAATATAATAACTTATAAAAACAGTATCGCTTATGAAAAGAAATGAAGTAATGGCGCTCATCGCCACAACCATATTGATGTTTGCCGTATGCCTCTCGGCTTCGGCTAAAGGAAAAAGAAACGTGGAGCGGGGAATGACCAAGCAGGAAGTAATAGCCATTCTTGGAAAACCTAAGCTCACCAGTTTCGACATGTATGGGGACAAATGGGAATATGACAAATATAATTATCTGTCTGGAGATTCCAAGTACATCACGGTCTTCTTCGACAGAAACGGAAAGGTTGTGCAGTACGATACAAAAATCATAGAACTAAACAGCCAGACATCGAATGTACAGCAGCCACACCCAACTCCACCCCTCTACGATGGAAGATGTGATCCAGATGGCAGAATGGATTACGGCTATTGTCTCGATGATGCTTCCTTCACCAAACTATATAATAAGGTGAAGAAGGCGAGCTTTGATGACAACAAGTTCGACCTGATAGAAGTAGCCAGCCTCGGCTGTTACTATTCCTGCGCCCAAGCCGTCAGCATGATGAATATATTCACTTTTGGTGACAGCAAGATAAAAGCCCTCAGACTGATGGCTCCTCATATCATAGATTTGCAGAATGCCATTATCATCTATCAGCAATTCAGTTTTGAAAGCGAAAAGCAAAAGGTAGGAGAAATATTAAGAAGCAGCAGAATATCTCCTCAAAACTTGCATATTCAATGAAAAAACATTAATTTTGCACTCAATAATTGCAAAATAAATGAATACAAAGATATTATCAAAAGACAAAGACCCGATGGGTGCCGCTATCCTTGATTATCAGAAATCGGGAAGAGCAGGAAGATTACGTGTGCTCTCTTCTATGTTCGAAGAGGACGAAATGCCGGTGAAACATCTCTTCAGAAAAGTTGAGGAGATGCCGATGCTGGAGCAGAAGGCCTTGCAACTCACAAAAGGGCGTGTACTGGATATCGGAGCCGGCAGCGGCTGCCATACGCTCGCCTTGCAGGAGAAGGGCTTGGAGGTAAAAGCGATTGATATTTCTCCTCTGAGCTGCGAAGCGATGGAACTGAGAGGAGTGATGGATGCGGAATGCATCAATCTTTTCGATGAACATCTGGAAACAAGGTTCGATACCATCCTCCTTCTGATGAACGGAACGGGTATCGCCGGAAAGATAGAACATCTCCCTACCCTCTTCAACCGTCTCAAGGCTTTGCTCAACAAGGGCGGACAGATTCTTATCGATTCCTCCGACCTCAAATATATCTACGAGAATGAGGATGGAAGTTTCGATATCAATCTGAATGGAGCCTATTACGGAGAAGTAGATTACCAGATGATCTACAAGGATGTAAAGGGCGACCGCTTCGACTGGCTCTACGTAGATTTTCCATTACTGAAATCCATCGCCGAAACCTGCGGGTTACATGGTGAACTCGTGGCAGAAGGCGAACACTACGACTATCTGGCGAGGATTTTCTAAAAAACATCATAAAAAAGTGAAGGAGCTAAGACAAATGTTCTTGGCTCCTTCACTTTTTTCCTCCTAACCTATTTTATCTTATCGTTGAAATCGTGACATCTGAAAACTCGTTCATGTAATCAAGAATCTCCATGGTGTGGAAATCGCGCTTCGCCTTGATTTCAATGTTCGCTTCCAGGAATTCCTCCTTCGAGTAGCGGCGCTCTTTCAGCTCATAGGAATGAACTTCCAGACCTTTCTGCTTGATTTGCCTGATAAACTCCTTCACGCTTTCACGAGATGGCGCAGTGAAGGTCAAGTCGATGGTAGTTGTTCCCAACTGCGGAATCCAGTAGTTCAATACTTCCAGTCCCAGCAACACCATCGCCGTGGTAATAGCTGCAGCCACATACATTCCCGTACCGCACGCCAGACCGATGGCTGCCGTCACCCACAAGCCTGCAGCAGTAGTCAATCCTCTCACCACGTTCTTCTGGAAGATAATCGTTCCGGCGCCCAGAAATCCAATGCCCGAAACCACCTGCGCAGCCACACGGGAAGAATCCTTTAAGTCAAATCCAAATCCATACTGGGAAACGACACAGAAAAGCGCACTTCCCAATGCTACGAGGAAGTGAGTACGGAAACCAGCCTCCTTGGCACGATATTCTCGCTCTATTCCTATCGCACCTCCCAAAAGCAGGGCGAGAGACAGGCGAATGGTCAGGTCAATATAAGTTGCATCCATATTATTCCTTTCTTTTATAGTTTGCTTGCAAAGATAATATAATTCGAAGACTATACAAAATAAAACTATCTTTTTTATTACGAAAACATCATTTTTCTTTGGTTATTTAAGAAAAAAAGCGTATCTTTGCCACAAATGATATTCGTATCAATATACATGATTCACCTTTTTTAAACGACAAAAGATATGAAGATAACATTATTTTTGCTCTTGGCAACAGCTGTTGTCGGCAGAGCACAAACAACCACAGAATTGCTACCAGTTGGCACTGAAGCACCTGACTTCCAAATCACCAATGACAAGACAGGCAAGAAAATATTCCGTCTGTCCGATTGGAAGACCAAGACCGATGCAGACGGCAAGGTGGTACCAGGCGTATGGACCGTACTCGACTTCTGGGCTTCATGGTGTCCAGACTGTCGCAAGGACATGCCAAAGGTAAAAGAAATATCAAAAAAATATCTCACGAAGATACAGCTCGTCGGGATTTCATTCGATACCGACAAGGAAAAGATGAACAAATATCTCAGCAGCAACCACTACGATCAGTGGATGCAATACTGCGAGGGAAAGAAATGGAAGGAAACTCAGATTTCCAAGGATTACCACATCTCATGGATTCCAACCTCCTATCTCATCGACCCTGAGGGAAAAGTATACTTCTCTACCGTCAAGGCCGAGGAAATGATGCAGAAACTGGACTCGCTCAACAATTTAGGTAAGCTAACAGCCTTTATAGAGATGCCCCACTACCCTGGTGGAGAGGCGGTCTTGATGAAGCAACTATCCGTCAATACCAAGTTTCCAAAATTGTGCCAAAAGTATAAAGCCGCAGCCAAAGTAAAAGTGGAATTTATCGTCGAGAAAGATGGAAACGTCTCTGATGTCGGAATACAAAGTTACCAGGTGTTAGACAACCCTAACGGCAAAGATTTCAACAAGCTGTCAGGAGCTGAGCAAACCCAAGTCCGCTCACAAATTCGCACTCTCTTCGAACAGGAAGGCATCCGTGTTGTGAGCACATTGGGGAAATGGACACCCGGCAAAATAAGGGGCGAGGCTACATGCGTACACTATACCGTTCCCATTGTATTCAGACTACATTAGAATGGGCTGACAAGTTTCAAGACACGTGGTATGACCAAACAGGAAGTCATCGACATTCTTGGCGACCCCAAGACCAAAAGTTTCGATGAATATGGAGACAAATAGAAATTCTATAAATTCACAAATACACATTATTTAATAATATATATGGCAACAGTTGACGACAAGAAGATCATCTTCTCAATGGTGGGCGTATCTAAGATTATCCCACAAAACCAGAAACAGATTCTGAAGAACATCTACCTATCGTTCTTCTACGGAGCAAAAATCGGTATCATCGGTTTGAACGGTGCCGGTAAATCTACGTTGATGAAAATCATCGCAGGACTTGAGCAACCTACCCAGGGTGAGGTGGTTTGGAGCCCAGGCTACTCTGTGGGCTACTTGCCTCAGGATCCTCCGCTCGACGAGAACAAGACCGTGAAGGAAAACGTGATGGAGGGTGTGCAGAAAATCTATGATGCACTCGCTGAATACGAGGACATCAACAATAAGTTCGGTCTCGAAGAATATTACGGAGACCCTGATAAGATGGACAAGCTGATGCAGCGTCAGGCTGAGGTGCAGGATATCATTGATGCTACCGATGCCTGGAATATCGACTCCAAGCTGGAGCGCGCGATGGCTGCCCTACATTGTCCTCCTGGCGATTGGCCAGTTACCAATCTCTCGGGTGGTGAGCGCCGCCGCGTGGCTCTCTGCCGCCTGCTCCTGCAGAAGCCGGACGTACTCCTGCTCGATGAGCCTACCAACCACCTGGATGCTGAGAGCATCGACTGGCTGGAGCAGCACCTGCAGCAGTATGAGGGAACCGTAATCGCCGTAACCCACGACCGCTACTTCCTCGACGACGTGAGCGAGTGGATTCTGGAGTTGGACCGTGGCGAAGGTATTCCATGGAAGGGCAACTACTCTTCATGGCTCGACCAGAAGACCAAGCGAATGATTCAGGAGGAGAAGACAGCCTCTAAGCGCCGCAAGACATTGGAACGTGAGTTGGAATGGGTTCGCATGGCACCTAAGGCCCGTCAGGCTAAGGGTAAGGCCCGTCTGAACTCTTACGAGCAGATGCTCAACCAGGAGCAGAAGGAGCGCGAGGAGAAACTTGAAATCTTCATCCCTAACGGTCCTCGTCTGGGCAACAAGGTGATCGAGGCTCAGCATGTAAAGAAGGCGTTCGGCGAGAAAGTTCTCTTCAACGATCTCAACTTCATGCTTCCTCCTAACGGCATCGTAGGTGTGATTGGTCCTAACGGAGCCGGCAAGACTACCCTCTTCCGCCTCATTATGGGCTTGGATCAGGCTGATGGCGGAACATTCGAGGTGGGTGAGACCGTGAAGCTGGCTTATGTTGACCAGCAGCACAAGGACATCGACCCACAGAAGACTGTTTACGAGGTGATTTCTCAGGGCAACGAAACCTTGCGTCTGGGTGGCAGAGATGTGAATGCACGTGCTTACATCAGCCGCTTCAACTTCTCGGGCACCGACCAGAGCAAGCTCTGCAGCGTTCTCTCGGGTGGTGAGCGCAACCGCCTGCAGTTGGCATTGGCATTGAAGCAGGAAGGCAACGTATTGCTCCTCGATGAGCCAACCAACGATATCGACGTGAACACGCTGCGTGCCTTGGAGGAAGGTTTGGAGGCGTTTGCCGGTTGTGCGGTGGTAATCAGCCACGACCGCTGGTTCCTCGACCGTATCTGTACCCACATTCTTGCCTTCGAGGGCAATGGTGAGGTATTCTTCTTCGAGGGCAGCTATTCTGAGTATGAAATCAACAAGGCGCGCCGTCTTGGAGATACAGAGATCAAGAAGGGTCGCTATCGCAAGTTGATGGAGGAATAAAGATTCGAAAAAGATAAAGAAGAACTCGGTTCTGAAACAATAAAAAACAAAAGAAAAGGTGTGTCTTTTGCCTTAAGACACACCTTTTTTGTTTCTATGCAGCCGTTTTCAAAAGCTTTACCAGATGCAATCAGGACGTTCAGGAAACTGCGTCGCGACGTATCTGGCTGTACGTCGGGACATAACGATTATTACGTCGGGACGTATCAGATGCTACGTCGGGACGTAATTTCTTCTATGTCGTCAGTTAAATTGCAAAAAAACAAATGAAAAAGCCTAGCATTGAACCGAAAAAAAGGATTTTTGCTCAATGCTCTCTTAGTTTTCACCCCAAAATCCCTCTAAAGCACCTATATTTCGCTGTTTTTATGGCAACATATGGCAGATAGAACCGAAGAACAGAGAATTGCCATATCCATAATGCATTCGTAATCAAAGAGATAACCTATCAATATGGCAATATGGCAATTCTTTGACGCAAAAACAAAAAAAACATATAATACAGCAGATAGGGAAAACTAATCTTTTTCAATATTCTACCTGTTGCAGGTAACCCAAAAGGGTGCGCCATAAAAATATGACACACCCTCATTCTTATTTTCTGAAATTTCGCTTTGCTATAGAAAGCAGAATTACTTGACTACCACCTTGCGGGTAGAACCATCGCTCATGCGGATGATGTTAATACCCTTCTGAGGAGCAGAGATGCGCTTGCCGTCAGCAGAGAAGCGAGCCACCTCGACTGCACCATTAGTGGTAATATTCTTGATACCAGTAGCAGGAGTTACAGTAACAGCAAATGTAGACTCAGCCAACTTACCATTGGAATTAACCTTAATAGTAACAGTAGTCTTACCCTCCTTCTTTGGAGTGATGACAAGTGAACCATATTGCATCTTGGCATCCAACACAGATGCATCACTGACAGTTTTCACACTCTTAACGATAGCAGCATCAAAGTTGTCTGCATCAGTTGCAAGATCTTTCAGATCAATAGTAGCAGTCTTATCAGCTGCCAAAGTCAAATCTCCTACAGGATTAGCAATCACAGGAGCCACATTATCAGGGAATACAGGTAATGATGGGAACCAATAGTTAGAAATCATTGGATATTCTGCAAGTTGTTTACCCTCTGCATCATACTTGCGAACCACATAAGTAGCATCACCAAAGCCCTTGAACAAACTAACGTATGCATCATCACTTACAGGATCTACGCGGAATGAGCAACCGTAGATATAGAAGCCATCAGCCGCATCTGTATAGTCAAGATACTTAGAGAACTTATTAGAGTCTATGTCATACTTATAGATAGTATAGTTACTAAACCAAGAATTGCTTCCACCATTCCAGTAGAGTACGTTCTGCTGATTGCTTGCACAGAAGCAATCGGGAGTCCAAGCATACCAAGAATTAGCAGGTCCATAAATATCTTCTGGCAAATCAATGATGTTCTGCTCCAAAGTATTAGGATTGATCTTTACGATTCTGTTATCAGCCTGTCCTGAACCCGATGTGGCAGCTAAACTCAACCAGAGGTTTCCGTCTTTAGAAAGAACTACAGAACCAAAGCCCCATCCTTCAGGTGCAGCAATAGCCTGTTCAACCTTATCTGTATTGGCATCAATAACAAGAAGACCACTCTTCTGGTGTACAGCGAATACACGATCGTTAACACGAATCATACTACCAATCTGTCCGCTATAAAGCTGATCGTAAGCACTACCTCCACCATTTGTGGTTCCCTCCACACTACCAGCAATTTCCTGCTTATCGAGGTCGAGGATAAAGATACCATTGCTTGTACCAACATAGCCTTTATGCTCATCTACGCCAAGGAATGCACGGCCATCAGCATTGGTAGATATCGTCTGGATTTGCTTCTCCATCTTCATGGTCTTGGCGTCAAGAATATTGACACGACCACCGACAACAGAAGCTCCAGGGTCTTTCTCCTGCTTTGACGTCACATAGAACTTATCGCCATAAATCTGGCCATATTGAGCAGTACATCCCAACTCTACACCAGGATTCTCTTTCTGAACAACACGGTAAACCCACTCGCCATTATCAGTTAAGAAGTTGATAGTAGAGTTCTGATGACCATACCAGTCTTCATTAACAATAAATGTTCCCTTGGTATAGTCTGTATTAGCATTCTCATCATATACCAACTGGCAAGCACCAGTCTGAGTTGGCTGAGAATAATCTATAATTGTACCAAGTACATCACGTTCTGGCAATGTAATGCCTTCAATCTTCGTATTGGCAGGAAGATGATTATAAGCAGCACCATTCTTTACTACCTGGTACTCTCCATCAACGAACTTGACTACAGGAGAAAGGTCTGTACTACAAATATCACTGTTCAGTAGACGAGATTTTGCAGACTCAGTAATCGTACCATTTATTACATTATATCCATAAGAAACAACGTCTTTTGCCGCATCATCACTTTTAATATTAAGAGTAATACCATCTCCATTATTATAGAACACATTGTTAGCAAAATGTACATGTGGAGCATTCACTACACAAATAAGACCATCTGAAGCCTTATCATTATCAGCAAAGGTACAAGATACAAGATTAAGATGTACCAAATCCTTATTAGGCAACTCCCAAATATTTAAGACACTACCCTTTCCTGTCATTTTAATGTTAGAAAAACGACAGTTGCTGATAGTAACATTTATATCCTTACTAGCTGATGTACCACTGATAGCACAACCAACGCCATCACCATTTCCAGAGATACCATCAAAAACACACCTGTCAATAGTCAAACTTCCTCCTTTATAAGGAGCATAATAGAAAGCACTTTCTTGCAAATTCTTAAAGACGAAATCAGTTATGCGGATTGTCTTATAATCACTCGGATAAGCATTCAAAGGAAGAGGACCATTTGTCAAGACAACACCATTGCCATTAATAGTAACACTGTTGTTAATCTCTGCATAATCTAATATGCCCGATGTATCAAACTCAGTACCACGCAATCCCTCACGGAACTTAATAGTCTCGCCATCTGTTGCATTTTTCAGTGCCTCAGCAAATTCCTTTAAATTGTTTACTGTTGTGACCTTGCCTGTCTCTGCTGTTGCTGACTTTATCTTAGCTTTAGCAGTAGGAACAGTAAGAGTTGAAACATATTCGAGTTTTCCACTCATGTCATTGCTATACCAGTTTGACATATCAGAGATATAAGACCATCCATCAACACAACCACTGGTCAGTTCTCGTGAAGTTGCTCCTACTGAAGAATAGCCATACGCTTGCTCCAAAGAGTTAGTTGTCCAATAACTCCAATAGCCATTATACCAACCAGCACACCAGTGATCTGACGCATCATTAGAAGTAAACTTATCAAATGTATAATCTGCACAATTATAGGTACCAGCAGTAAGACTAAAGGAACTACTACCATTCAATAGTTTGATGTTTCCATTCCCATTGATGTCATAGCCAAGTCCTCCAACAGCAGTACCATATTGAGTACCCTCATTCACTAACATATAAAAGCGTGGGTCGGCAGCAGCAACAGCTTTCAGCATATCCACACCAGTGGCTTTACCACTCCATCTATACCCCCACACTAAATTCGTGTTGTTACCTTTACCATCATCCCATTTTACAACGAGAGCAGCATGATTTCTACCATTTCCTACCCAATACTGGATATTATCAAAATCAATATTAGGCATGACTGAGGCTATCTCAGCCTTGGCACTTCTCGCTAATTTGCGAGGTACCCCTTGAACGCAGACTTGTGCAAATGCAAACGTTGTGCACAAGAGCATCAATAAAAGAAAGTAAAGTTTCTTCTTCATACTTATTACCTTAAAATTAAACTTATAATAATTAACTATTTATTCTCTTATCACCAATCATCTATTCACCTAATGGATTATCAGGTAAAGACGATTTAACTTCCACATGCAAGTCTTGTGCTCTCGCCACTTCCGTGGAAGTTTCTCCAACCCATCCGCAATACTGTCTCACTCCAGTATAGACTCTAATGAAATCAACCCCTGGCAGATGCACAGGATTTCCCTGCTTATCTACAGCCCAGGAAATATCAAAGGAACAGAGGTCTTGTTCCGCATTGGGATGATTATCAACATATCCCCACGGATAGGAATAAAGTACATAGTAGGTTCCTATATGACTTTCGTCCACTCCGTTTTGAGGCAACAAAGTTCCCTCAAACTTCATCTCATCTGCCTTGATCCACTCAGGATAATAATTCTGCGCATGGAATGAGTTCTTGGCCACATAGCCACTTTCACCACGATTATCTTTCCAAGGAATATACAAGGTATCCGTCAGCATGCCCGTAACATCAGGAACAGGCTTGTGGGCTCCATCAGGGCGGAAATACGTAATCTCATAATTCTTGAGCGTGGTAGGCTTGCCATTTTCACTGCCAGCCAATTCATACCACTCATCATCATCCGCTCTACCATTGCAGTTGCGGTCGAAAGCCACCATCACGATGCCGGGTTCTGCCGAACCTCCTTTTTGTTCCTTATAGGCAGGAATGTCGCTATAGAAGGCATTACCCTTGATGAAGAAATCTTTCTGGCCTGGCACATTGACAACTGTATGATCGAACCCAAAGGTTACATACCCTCCATAAGATCCCAGCGAAATCATCACATCGTTGGTCAGGTCATTTTCTGCTTTCTGGCGCATTGTCTCCTCATTATCGCCCTGTTCATAAAGAGGCATCGTATTGACAAACTGTCCTGGTGCTGGTCGATACTCATATACTTTAGCTGTATATGGACTATACTCAGTATCCTCATGTACCACCTGTACGGGAAAAGTATGCTTATAGCCACGCTCCCCATCATCAAGGGAGAAAGTAAGCGTGTAAGTGCCTTCTTTTTCGGCAAGAAACACATAATCCCGATCCGTACTAAGCAGGGAATCCCGCCCATCTGAAGTCTGCACCGTCCATCGATAGCTCTTGCCCTCATAGGCTGGCGAAAGTCGGAGTTTACGCATGCGCTCAATATAATAGTAGTCATTGAGCCCCGATGAGACGTTTTCCAAGTCCTGATGGCAACTCGACAATCCCATCCACAGCAACAAACTGATCAGTATATCACATAATCTTATCTTCATCGTCTTCCATTATTTTGTAAGAAAACACATGTGGGCAGGAATATCCCCTGTCCTCACACTCCACTTTTTCACTCCATACCGATTATAGCAGTGCAACACCCCACTCGAAACATAGTTTTTGGCATCTGTTACGTAGATGTCATGTGTTTCCGGATGGATATTGATACCATAGGGGATGGTGATGTCTTTTTCCGACCCATCGGTAATAAACGAGTCGCTCACTTTCTTCAGGGTCTTTACATTGACGATACCATACGTGATGGTATTCTTCTGTGTATAGTTGTTCCACTCCGTGGCATAATAATAGAGCGAATCGCCACTGATGCAGAAGTTGCTGCAAGGTATGTTGAGCGTATCAGTTACCTCCATCTCGTTGCGTCCTTTCTTTCTAACTAACACATAGAGATTGGAGTGGATGTTCTGGTAATCTCCCCGGGAAGTTACCCAAAGTTTGCCGTACTTATCAGCTTTAATATGATGGAGATTGATACCCACTGGAATTTTCTCTACTTGCTTGAATCCCTCTATTTCTATCACCGACACGGTCTTGTCATAATTGGGAGCCATATATCCTCCTGAATTTGCCACATAGATATACTGTCCCAACACACAAAGTTCATCGGGCTGGAATCCCACCGTACATTTAGCCACGGGCTTCAGCGAAAGCGTATCTATCTTATAGACTGCTCCTTGAACCGCATCAGGGTTATTGAGCTGCACCGGTCCTACATAAGAAGTGGCATAGGCATACCCCTTGTGAAAACGCACATAGCGCACATTTGGGATATTAACCTGCCCGATGCGATGAGCTGTGCGAGCATCCAGCACCTCTATTTTATTAGAGCAATTGATGACGGCATAAATTCGGGAACCATATATCTGAATGTCATTGCCCACATCACCCAATTCCTTGATAACATGAGGATTGCGCTCAGCATAGAGATTACGTACATAATACCCCTGTGAGAAATCAACATAATCGAGCGTACTCTTGTTGCTACCCATGTTGCCCTCGTTGAGCAGGTACATGCCGATAATTTTCTGTCCCGGCTTCACCTCCTCGGGGATAATTTCGTACTCTGTAGGAACCACCACTTCATCTTCGCGGCAGCTTACCAAACATGTACCTATTAGTAAATATAGCAATAGCTTTTTCATCATGTTTTTATTTTTTTATGCGCCATTATTACATCTCAAACGTCAACGTGAGGCGATAGTTGCGCTTAGGCATCGGATAATTGAGTATCACATCATAGTCCTGGCTGAAGAGATTATTCACCTCTAATGCCACACGAGCCTTGTAATCCTTCCAATTGAAACTTTTCTGCAGAGAGAGGTCGTGAGTATACCATGGCTGTGTATGATTATAGATGATATTCTCCTGCTGGTTATATCTCTCACCGGTATAAATAAAACTATAGTTCAAACCCCAAGTTCCGTAATCCATCTGTACCACAGCCGAACCACTGTTCCATGGAATATATGGTATCTGGTCGCGATAATAGGTATCGGCAGGATTGGTTACATCAATGGCCTGCTGGTAAGTATATTGCAGACGAGTAGTAACATAAAGTTTGCGCAATGGTCGGAGAGTTGCACTTACCTTGGCATCGAGTCCATTGATATGCACTTTGCCCAGGTTGAGCATCGTCCAACGGAACTGTGCTCCCTTAGGATAAGCCACAATCTTATCACTCACAAAATTACGATACCCATCCACCTGCACAGCCCACTCATACAATATTCCCTTCATACGAGGACTGAAATATGCAAATCCCACATCATACTGGGTGGTATATTCCGGGTTAAGTTTAGAGTTGCCCATCTCTGCATAATAGAGGTCGTTGAAGGTTGGCATGCGGAAACTCTTCTTATAGAAGGCCCTCAAGGAGAAACCTATGTTTTGGAACGGCTTATAATAGAGAAACACTGCCGGCGACCAGGTATTCTTATCGGCTGGTGCCTCTGCATCCCTTGTTACATCATGTACATAATTATAAACCACACTCCCCTGCATTTTGAATCCACCCCAGGCTATTGCTGTGGCTAAAGACACGATATGATTCCAGCGAGTAGGATGCACAAATCCATACATATCAGCATCCATGTTGTTCCACTGGAAATCATAAGCACATGACACCTTCCACCAAGAGCAAAGATCATACTGATGCAGAGTGGACAGATAGAACTCCTTCTGGCGATACACATTATCTATCAGCATTACCGTGGTATCCTTGTTGACATACTTGGTGAGAAAGTAAGAGTATTTCGCCATTAACTTCGTTTGGTAATGGGGAGAAAAGCGCTTATGAATATAACCTTGTATGAAAGAATTATTGTCGCTGATACGCTCGCCTCGCCGCCATACATTATTAACGATAGCCCCTGGCACACCACGTTCTGAGGTATAATTATATGCTTTCAGCATCCAGTCACCTCCCTTAACGTCACCAAATAAGGCTCCCTCCAGTCGGGTGGCACGAATATCACCATTCTCTCTTACAGCCGTTGTATCATACATGATTTCATCGGTTTTTACTGCCTTTCTACGGTAACGGAACTTATACTTACCACTGCTGCTAAGCCATTCGCCATTGAAGGAAGCTTTCACCCTATCAGAGAGATTCAGTTCGACAAGCAGCGATGGATTCACCAGATCGAAAGAACCAGTCTTGAATTTCGCTTTCAGATGATAAGCCTTACCTTCTTCAAATTCTGGAACACGAGTCTGCAGATACACCGAACCTGCCGAAGCAAATTCCTTGGCAGCTTGAAATATCTGGCTTTTCTGTCCATTATAAAGCGAGATAGTCTGCATATTATCGAGTGAATACATTCCCAAATCCACCTGTCCATTTTGTGCATTGGAGAGTTCTATACCATCATAAAACACGCCCACATGATTGGTACCCATAGAACGGATGTTGATGGTCTTGATACCACCCACACCACCATAATCCTTGAGTTGCACACCCGAGAAGAAACGCAGGGCATCGGCCACACTCATCGAGTTGAGCCGCTGCAGTTCATCACCTGTCATCACCTGTGCCGGAATCACACTCGGAGTATTATTACCCACTACGACAACTTCCTTAATAGTATGAATACTATCCAAACTACCTACATGCTGCTTTTGCGCATATAGTACACCACTTGCTACCATGCATCCCACGACGCATAGCAGTAATTTCATTATTCTCATTTAATCTCCTTATACCTTAATATAATAAGTAAATAAATAGTATGTCTCCATCACGAACCCATCCCACGGGGTTGGATAGAATCATCGGAATCTCTTACCCTAAAGACACTCTTTCATCATATTATTTCCGATGGCAACGGCAGGTCTTCTGACTTGCGTCCTCAAACTCATGGCAAGCGGTCTTCCCGAAAAAATGTCAGTGACCATGATGCTTGCCGCAATAAGACGCTTACAGCAGCGGGACTGTCCGGGCTTCTCACCCGATTCCCTTTTAATCACAACGCACTCATCCTGCCTGAGGCGGCAGAAGGTGGCAGCGAACCAATTGCGGGTGCAAAGGTACTATAAAAAAATGAATAAAAAGATAACTTTATCCGCTTTTTTATTCCAGCAAGGATAAAATTATCTTTTTATTCAGAGTTCAGTTTATTCTTTTACGATTTTCAGAAGTTCTGCGAAATCATCTATAATCCATTCCGCAGAGGCGAGCTGTTGGCGAGTTCCGTTGCCATAAGTCACAGCACAGGCCTTGCAGCCGGCATGATGCGCCATATCCACATCGAAATTCATATCGCCCACCACGAGGGTTTCATCTGCCGTTCCCTTCATCTCCTTCAATGCCTTGAAGACCATATCAGGTGCTGGCTTCGCATGCTCCACATCATCGCCTGCCACGATAGAAGAGAAAATATCTTCCAGCTGCATCTGATGCACGTATCCATCCAGCGAGCAATGGTTTCTGCTGCTGGCCATTCCCAGAACATAGCCTTGACGGTGCAACGCTCTCAGGGTTTCTATTACGTGAGGAAAGGGCTGCACGATCATCGTTTTCTTGTTATCCAGGAAGATTTCGCGATAGGTTGCCGCACATTCCAGTCCCTCCTCAGCACTCATTCCGAAGAGCGAGACGAAAGCCTCATCCAGTCTTAAACCGATGGTCTTGGCACAAGCCTCATCCGATTTCACTTCCAGTTTTCTTGCACGCATCGTATCCTGCAGGGTCTTCACGATGAGACTCTGCGAATCGCCGATGGTTCCATCAAAATCAAAAATTATATACTTCATTATTCTTATTCTTTTTACCCTATTTTGATAATCGGGCGCAAAGATACGGATAATAACTGAAACTACAAAGCAAATTGCCTACGAATCGCCTTGATGATATTGTTACGGGCCACATCCGGCTTCATCGCTTCTTCTAAAGGCATAAAATCAGGAGTAATCTGAATCACTCTATCAAAACCTGCATCCAGCATCACCTGCCTGTCGCTTACGCCACCCGAGACGAGCCAGATTTTCTGATTGGCACCATGCTCAAGAATTCTTTGCGGCAGTTTCCCCATCAAGGTCTGACGGTCGCTATGTCCCTCGCCCGTAATCACAAGATCAGCATCCTGAATGAGCGCATCAAAACCTATCTCATCCAAAAGAAGCTCAGCCCCAGGACGAGTCTCAGCATTGAAATATTGCAGGAAAGCATAGCCCAGTCCTCCGGCAGCACCAGCCCCAGGAACCATACTTCTATCATATCCGAAATGCTTGGCACTTACCTCGGCAAACTTCCTTGCCCTATCATCCAACATCTGCACCATCTTAGCATCAGCTCCCTTCTGAGGGGCAAAGACATGAGCCGCCCCGTTTTCACCGCAAAGCGGATTGGTAACATCTGAAGCCAGCACAAAGCTGCATTCCCGGCGGATTTTCTTCCAGTCGTCGCCCATCGCCTTGAGCATTCCGATGCCGCAATCGGATGTGGCGCTGCCGCCCAAGCCCACGATGAAACGTCTCACGCCCCGGTGCCAGGCACTCATAATCATCTCGCCCACGCCCCAGGAAGTAGCCTTCATCGGGTTGCGCTGTTCAGGCTCAATCAGAGCCAGTCCGGCGGTCTGCGCAATCTCGATAATCGCCGTATCATCCACGATTCCATACTCCGCCTCAATCCATCTCATCAGCGCATCATGGGCATGAATCCTCACTCGCTCTCCCTTCATTGCCGAGAGGAAAGCATCGAGCATTCCCTCTCCCCCATCACTCATTTCCAGGGTAATGATTTCGGGAGAAGCAGTATCAGAAATCAAATTATTCATTTCGGGAGAAGCATCATCCGCATTCCATTCCTTCACTCCCGAAGCAATCGCCTCATTTACCTCTCTGCTCGAAAGGCAACCCTTATAAGAGTCGCAAGCTATTATTATCTTCTTATATCCAGCCCCATCCATCAGTCTGAGGCCATCATTTTTCCTATCCATATCCTATTTATATTATATCATTCCAAGAATCATCGCCTATCAAGCGATTCCCCTTTCAGCCCGCAAAATTAGCCATTATTCCTGAAACCACAAACCTTTTTGGGAAAAACTTTCAAAAACAGATGCTTCTGATAAGAGCTGATAGAAAAAAGAGGTTAAAACATTTGGCTATTAAAAAGATTCCTCGTATTTTTGCAGTAGATTTTTCAAAGGTTTTCTAAAGGTTAAAGGCTTATGTGCAAATATGAAGAAATAGAAGGTTGGCGACTCTCGAATGGCAAGTCGATTCGGGAAATCAACAATGCCGTACACGATGAGGTGGAACGAATCTACCTGGAAGCGTGGGCGAAGGGCATTTCCGTGCCGTATTTTGAAAACGGGAAAACCTATCTTGCTAATCCTGATGGAAGCGATGTAGAAGCAACTCTTGATTTTGCGACACGCGAATATACTATCATAAAACAGGTTGCAGCTCCAGGAAAGGGGAAAATGAGTTACTTACTCCATTAATTACTTCGTAACACCTCTTTTTCTATTAAGATTATGAAAAGAAGACCTGAATTTACAATTATAGCTGGTCCAAATGGAGCTAGCAAAAGTAGGCTTGGAATATTTTATTCTACAGTAAAAGCTTTTGACGGAGACCTTCTAGCAATGTCTCTTCGAAACGAACATCCTGATTGGATAGAACGATGGATAGATGGAACTGTTATCTCTTCATTGATGAAAGAAAAAGAAGAAGCCATTTCACAAAACAAGAATTTTGCTTTCGAAACGAACTTCTCTACAGATTTGCCAGTCAATCTTGTTCAGGATTTTAAAGATGCAGGTTATAAAATCAGCCTCATCTTTTTCGGCTTATCCTCGAAAGAGGATTCTCTATCTCGTGTTATCCAAAGATACACAATGGGCGGTCATAATGTAAACCAAGACGTGATAGAATATAACTTCACGGAAGGCATCAAACGAGTAAGAGCCTCTCTACCACTTTTTGAAAACATTCTTTTCATTGATGGCACTTCCGATTTTGGCGACATTGTTGCCATTCATATCGAGAAATCAGGCAAGCATCAGATTACGGATCACCCAGCCGAGTGGTTCGACAAATACTTCAAAGAAGCATTCGATGCGCTTGTTGATGGATAGGAAGCGGACATGTACTTTGGCAGAATCATAGGTCTCTCCCTCACCTATCGATTCGGCGGCTACAAGGCCAAGCAGCATGAAGAAGTAGATACTTCCAGATTTGGGAAATAAAACGAGAAAAGCTCACCAAGACCCTCAAAGTCCTGACGAGCTTTTCTCGTTTCATATACTCTATTCAAGTTTCTTTACTTCAAAATATTGACATATCCCTTATTCTGTACCAATTCAGAATTTAAATCGATGCATTTCTGAGGAATCGGGAAGACGGTAGTGTAGCCGGAGGATTCATCCTGAAGAGGCGTACGGAGATCGTAGGCACCGGTGAATTTGCCGAAACGGATGAGATCCTGACGACGCCATCCTTCCCATACCAACTCCAGCAACCGCTCTTCCAGAATGTTATCGAGCGTAGCCTTACGGTAAGGCATTCCCACACGGTCACGAATCCTTTTCAACTCCTCATCACCATTCTCTCCGTTTCGGACCTTTGCCTCTGCCTTCATCAATAAAGCATCTGCATAGCGGAAAAGAACTATGTCGTTACTCTGCAACTTGCCGTCCATATAAGAGGTTCTATCCACCTCATACTTCGCCATTCTCGCTCCAGCCGTCTTGACAAACTTACTGTTGGTCAAGTTTTGAGCCACTTCAAAAGGCTGATACTCCAACGGCTTTCCATTATCCATCAGCAGTTCATGACCATCTACCTTTACCACTCCCGCCACAAAGTTCATCTTGCAACGGGCATCTTCATCAGCCTCGCCATAATGATTGGCTTTCATCGTAGAAATCGTGGCACAGGTACCATTCTCACTTCCCCATCCCAAGACACCGCCATGCGTATAATGGTAAGAGCGGAAGAGATAATGGAACTGGTTGGTATAGATATTCTTATCCATCGGAATCGTGAAGATATTCTCCTTCGATGTCTCATTATGCGTAGAGAAATTGAATGAATCATCCGACTCCAGGACATAGCCTTCTTCTGCCAGTTTATCACAATAATAAATGCAGGTTTCCCAGGCATTCAACTTCCTGCAGTCCACCTTATCGCCATTGCGCAAAGAGGCATCAGAAGCCGGCACAGAGAAATGAATGTCACTTCCCTTCGGACGGCTCGCATAACCCTGGGTCCAGTCATCATACATATAGATTTCTGCATTCAAAGCCAACTTCGCCAACAGAAAGTTGACTACCGGCTGGGTGATGCGACCATAATAATTGCCTTCCTTATTGCTGTGCTGGTCGGGAAGTGAAGGCAATACCTGCTGCAACTCCTGAAAGACAAACTGGAAGATAGAACTGCGATTTGTCTGACCTTGGAACAGGCTGGAATGGAGCTGTTCTGCACTGGAAAGGACCAATGGAACCCGACCGAACATGTCCATAGCATAGTAATAGAACATAGCCCGGATGGCTCTTATCTCAGCCCGATATTCCTCCTGCTGTGCGGCAGAAAGCAGGGCCGACTTGTTGCTGATAATATCCAAAGACTTATTAGCCAGCACGATAACCTTATAAAGGTACTTCCACGTATCATAAAGAGACTGGTCATCGGCACTCCACCGATGCTGGTACATGGCATTCCAGAGGCCACCATCATACCAGTCGCCGCCTCGAATCGGAATCATCGCCTCATCGGTGGTCAGCGTATTATAATCGTAAATGCCACGGCAGGTGCCCTGGACGCCCTCACTCTCGTTTGCTCCACCTATATAATTATAGAGAGAAGCCACGGCATTGATATAAATATCAGATGCAGAGCCATAGATGGCATCCTCGTCCAACTGATCCTTAGGATGTTCGTCCAGGCAGGATGTCATAGACAATGCCGCCAGCAGCAGAAATAAAAATCTATATCGTTTCATAACTTTCTGATTTTAGAATTGAACACTTAAACCCAATGAGAAGGTTCTGTAAACAGGATAAGTCCGCTTATCATCAATACCCATCGTACTGTTCACCACGTAGCTGTTAATCATCGGAGTCAAGCCGCTGTAACTGCTGATGGTGGCAAGATTGTTGACACTCGCCGAAACTCTGAGCGACTGCACCACGCCCTTTCGGATAGGGATATCATAGCCCAGCGTGAGATTCTCTAAGTTGAGATAATCGCCCTTCTCCAGCCAATAATCAGAAACATTCTGGTCAACGATATTCTTCTCAGGAGCTCCCTTCAGCACATTATAATCCGGGAAACTCGACATATTGGTGTAGGCTAAGCCCGTACCATTGAATATCTTATGTCCGAAGGCTCCGTTCATCTGCAATGAAAGATACCAGTCGCGATAACGGAAACTGATATTGGAACCCAACGTTACCTTAGGAGTAGCCTGACCGGCAATATATCTGTCACCGCCATCACTCAAATCTACGGTTCCGTTCTTGTCCAAATCTTCGATATCATAGCGGTAATGCCCATTTCCATCTTCTATAATTCCCTTGCAATGAGGAAGATAGAATACCCCCAAAGGCTGACCAACTATCTGATAGACCACATTGTTGTAACCACCATGCTGACCGGCACCCGACAAGGCACCCATCGCAGTAATATCGGCTGCCGACATCTGCATTCCGTCATATTCACCACTCAGCGAGAGGAGTTTGTTCTTCTGCCAGGAGAGATTCATATTGATATTCAGTTCCATGTCCTTCTTCTGGATAGGAGTGAAGGAAACGCCGACCTCCAAACCCTGGTTGCTCATAGAACCCAGGTTTGCCAACAGTTTATCATAGGCAAAAGACGGAACCGGCACATCATAGGCATAGAGCATGTCGGTGGTCTTGGAATAGTAATATTCTGCCGTCAGAACAAGCCGGTTGTTCCACAATCCCAAATCAGCTCCGATATTCCAGGTAGCGCGGGTTTCCCACTTCAGATCAGGATTGTTATTGCTAATCATTCCCATCGTAACCGTAGGAGAACTGTTCACCGAAACAATACCATTCTGCCGCACCGTATTCAAAGTGGTATAAGAAGATATTCCGCCAAGATTACCTGAGCGTCCATAGCCCGTACGCAGTTTCAGCATGGTAATTTTCTGGAGAGAACGGAGCCATTTCTCCTGCTTCATATCCCAGGAAAGAGAGACGGATGGGAAGAAACCCCAGGTATGGTCATTGCCCACCATCGAAGAACCATCGCCACGCATGGAAACCGAAAGACTATACTTATTATATAAGGTGTAGTCGACATTGCCCATCACAGAAGCCAGGGTCGGATCTTCGTAATTACTGTCTGTCCCACCGAAAGGCCGTGATGCAGCAGCACCTATGTTATGGTAATACATGTCGTTGTTGGTGATTCCCTTCGCAGAAGTCCAGAATCCCGTTCGGATATCCTTCTGATATTCTGCACCCACCATTGCCTTCAGATTGTGGATTCCCCACGAATGCTGATAGTTAAACGATACATTGGCAAGCCAGTCCTCGCTCTTGAACTCCCCACGATAGAGATTGCCCTGCGCCCAAACCCAGGTAGGACAGAACTGATTGTTCTCGTTGGAAGCATAACTGTATGCTCCGAAGGCAGAAACACTCAGAGAATTTGTCATATCATAGTTCAACTTCAGATGAGCATTGAAGTTCATGTTCTTCGTATCATTACGCTCCTTGAGCAAGGCACCGGGAGGATTCACCTGAGATGCAGCCCCATTCTTCACCCAACTGCCGTTCAGCTTATCATAAGGATAAGTAGGATTCATGGCATCGGCAGAATAGAAAAGCATCTGACTGTCGAAGATATCATTGTTCTTGAAAGACGAACCGAACACGCCGAAATCTCCCGTCAGTTTATCGCCAAATGCCTTCTGGGTGACATCAATCTTAGCCACCAGATTACGATAGCCCTTGCTCCGAATAATCGTGTTATGATCGATATAGCCAAAAGAAGCGCGGTAGTTGCTCTGCGGAGTGCCACCGCTGAAGGCCAGATAATGGTTCTGAATATTTCCGGTTCGGGTAATCGCCTTGCGGAAATTGGTATCATATCCCTTATTGTTATACTCCAGCCCATACTTCTGTGCAGCAGCAATGTATTCGGCGGCATTGAGCATCTCCATACTTTTGTACATCGCCTCTATACCATAGTTTCCCTCGTAAGAAATCTGAAATCCCTTACCCGTACCCTTCTTGGTCTTTACCTGGATAACGCCCGAAGCACCACGGGAACCATAGAGTGCCGTTTCGCTGGCATTCTTCAGTACTGTAAAGCTCTCTATGTCGGCGGGATAGATTGTAGCAAGCGTCGCCACATCAGAAGTAACACCATCAATAATCACCAGAGGATCATTGCCGCCCATGATAGAAGTTGTACCGCGAACCCGGACGGAGTTCAACATAGCAATACGGTCAAGACCATTGGTAGTGACGTTAACACCTGCCGTCTGTCCGCTCAAGGCATCCAGAGCATTATTGAGCACACCCTTCTTCAGAAGTTCAGGCTCCACTACACTCACCGAACCTGATAAGCGCAAGGAGTCTAGGCCTTCGATGTTCACAGACTGAGCACAGAGGGTTTGGGGTGCAAGAATCATCGCACCCATCGCATAAAATATGATTTTTAAGTTCTGTTCCATAACTATTTCATCGTTTAGTCAAGGTTCAAATCGATTTTCGATTGCAAATATAATAAAAAAGAGTGATTCAAAGTCCATTTCCGTGAAAAAACTTCAAAAAAAAACGCAGGATTAAGAGTTAAGACAGAAGAAAAGCTCGCCAAGACGTTCAAAATCTTGACGAGCTTTCTCTTTATATCAGTATTTTATTTCACTTTCACTTCTATCACATTCTTCGCAGCCTCAGCACTCGAACCACCTACGAAAATCTGATATTTGCCGGGAACCACACGCATGGTATTGGTCTGGGAATCCCAACCCTCGAAACTCTGGCGAGGCAGACTGATGGTTACCTGCTGCTGTGCGCTGGCAGAAAGCGACATCGCCATCAGCATCGCCATAAAAAATAGTTGTTTCTTCATTGAACTTATATTATTTATTCGATTTATGCTTTGATTTTTAAGTTGGTGACAAAGTTACACTTTTTTGTTGAGATAACCGCATCATCTGGCAGAAAAGTTTAAAATATTTATCCTTTCGTGCCAACATTACCACTTTCAGTCCGCTGGCACATAAGTTGCAAAAACAGAGAGTGAAAGCTGAAGCTAAAAAATAAAGGGGTTCGGAAGAACAACGGAGTTTCGAGGCGAAAGCAAAAAAATAACAAGAATATTAACAAGCAGAAATCCCGACGGAGCCGTAAGGAACCGAGAGGACGAGTAAAATAAAATTTGGAGGTTTTAATTATGTTGTTAGCACGTAGAAATAATGATTCAGATTGGTTGAGTAACTTCTTTGATGATACTTTATTCAATACCGAAGTAATGTCACGTATGAATGCTACTGCTCCTGCCATTAACATCAAGGAGACAGATAAGAATTACATCATGGAGGTTGCAGCTCCTGGTTTGAAGAAAGAGTGGGTTCGTGTAAACATCGATAACGATGGTAACCTGAACATCGCCATCGAGAACAAGATGGAACACAAGGATGAAGACAAGCACGAGCACTATCTGCGCCGCGAATTCTCTTACAGCAACTACCAGCAGTGTTATACGCTGCCTGAGGATGCTGATCGTGAAAAGATTTCAGCAAAGGTAGCTGATGGTATACTCGAGGTCGAGATTCCAAAGCTTACTCCTAAGGAGGAGGCTAAGACTACAAAGAACATCGAAGTCAAATAATCATCTCCCATAAATGATGGAGGCAGATTCCAAAGCAATTTGGAACCTGCCTTTTTTTGTGTCCTTACCTGAAACATCGCATTTTCATCTACCTTATTATTATGATTTTCATGGAGCAGCCAAGAGTTTTTCACCATAAATCTTTTTTCTTCCATAATTAATATGTAATTTTGCAGGCAGAAAAGCAGACATGAAAACTTCTGCTTATAGATTTCAGAATATTAATATAAGAAACAGATGAAGAAAACAATTCCAGTAATAGGCATGGCTTGCAGCGTATGCTCTGCCAATGTTGAAAAGAAACTGCAGTCGCTCGAGGGCATCAACTCTGCCTCGGTTTCCCTAGCGAGCCGAACTGCCCTGGTAGATTATGACCCCGACATTATCTCTCTGGAAGATATGAAACGGGAAATCAGCAACGCCGGCTACGATCTCGTTATCGAAAACGACAGAAGCGTGGAGGAAATCAACCGACGTGAGTTCACCCTCCTGCGCCGCCGAACCCTCGCCTCCTGGCTCTTCGCCATCCTGACCATGTGTTTCTCCATGGGCTGGATTTCCCTGGGTATGGAGCAGAATATGATTTCAGATGGCGTTGCCTCGGCTCATCATACCAGTTCCTTCGCCAACCAGATTTGTCTGCTTCTGGCACTCGCCAACCTGCTCTACTGCGGCAAACAGTTTTATGTTTCCGCCTGGAAGCAGCTCTTGCATCATACGGCAAACATGGATTCACTCGTAGCACTCAGCACCCTCATCGCCTTCCTCTTCAGCACCTTCAACACCTTCTTCGGAGAAATGGTATGGGGAGCGAGAGGCATAGAATGGCACACTTATTTTGATGCTTCCGTGATGATTATCACCTTCGTGCTGACCGGCAGATGCCTGGAAGAAAAGGCAAAGGACAGTACGGCGAGCAGCATCCGCCAACTGATGGGAATGCAGCCGAAAACCGCCCGACTGGTGACTTACGAGAAGATAGAAGGCACCAACGACTACAAGATGGAGGAAGTTCCGATTTCCACCATTCAGATAGGCGACATGATAGAGGTAAGAGCCGGCGAGAAGATTCCGGTTGATGGCGTGGTTACCCAGGCAGAGAGTTTCATGACTCCCGATGCTGCCTATGTAGATGAAGCGATGATTAGCGGCGAACCGACTCCGGCGATGAAAAAGGCAGGCGACAACGTGCTGGCCGGCACCATTCCGAGTCAGGGAAAGCTCCGCATGAGAGCCAAGCAGATTGGCGAGAACACCGCCCTGGCACACATCATCCGCATGGTTCAGGAGGCGCAGGGCAGTAAGGCACCCGTGCAGCGCATCGTGGATAAGGCGGCTCTGATTTTCGTTCCAGCCGTGGCAGCCATCGCCCTTATCACCTTTATAATATGGTGGCTAATAGGCGGCAACGCTGCTCTTCCGCAGGCCATTCTTTCAGCCGTAGCCGTATTGGTCATCGCCTGTCCTTGCGCCATGGGCTTAGCAACTCCTACCGCCCTGATGGTAGGCATCGGCAAGGCGGCGCAGAAGCAGATTCTCATCAAGGACGCGTCGGCACTGGAGAATCTCCACAAGATCAACGCCCTCGTCATCGACAAGACCGGCACCCTCACCATTCCTAACCAGAACATTGATTTCACCAAGCAGGAGGATTTGGATCTGGAGACGAGAGAGACCCTCAAGCCTCATGCCCAGGAAGCGATGAAGCAGTTGCAGGAAAGGGGAATAGAGGTCTATATGATGAGTGGCGACAAGGAGGAAGCGGCTCACTACTGGGCAGAGAAAGCCGGCATCAAGCATTACCAGAGCAAGGTGCTGCCTGGCGACAAGCAGGCATTGGTAAAGAAACTTCAGGACGAAGGCAAACAGGTAGCGATGGTAGGCGACGGAATCAACGACACCCAGGCCCTGGCCCTTGCCAACGTGAGCATGGCGATAGGAAAGGGAACGGATGTGGCGATGGATGTGGCGCAGATTACGCTGATGAGCGACGACCTCTTGGCACTTCCGGAAGCCGTAAAACTGAGTCAGAAAACGGTTCACATGATTTGGCAGAATCTCTTCTGGGCGTTCATCTACAACATCATCTGCATCCCATTGGCAGCCGGCGCCCTTCATATCTTCGGCATTGATTTCCAGATAACTCCAATGTGGGCAAGTGCCCTGATGGCCTTCTCAAGTGTGAGCGTAGTGCTTAATTCGCTGAGGTTGAGATTAGCGTAAAATGATAGAAAATGGCAGGTTCCCGATGCATCAATTTGGAACCTGCCATTATATTTTCCCCTTTTTCAAGCATACCCCAATACACTTTTCCTATGAAAACAAGGGCTAAAAGCTACACTTTTCCGAAAAAAAGCTTGATTTTAACCCATAAACCACCCTTTTTTGCAAAGGCGATTTTCATAGCAAATCGTAAAGGACTTTTAAGGTATTGAAAAACCTTAATGACCGATAATGACCTTGACCTTAATGACCTTAACGACCTTATCCCCTAAATAGCCATACTCCATTGTCAACAGAAAATCACATTACCCAAACAAAAATAACAAGAAAGACTGGATTGTGTTTTTGCAGAGAAAGGAGGAGAAAAATGCCCTTAGGAGCAAGAAAAAGTGGTTCCGATAACACTTTTCACCCCTTCAGAAGGCAAAAATAAGAGGGGGAATGGCAGAATGAAAGGGGGAAAAACGAGGATTTACAAGGAATTTCTTGATATATTTTGTCAAGATTCTCGTAAAAAGAGCAAGAAAATTTGGGTTGAGAGAAGGGGAATTCCGTGCGTTTTTATAGTATTAAACGAGGGAATCAGAATAGTTCCATTTGCAACTACCGAACTGATTATCAACACAATACAATCAACACCACATTCTTCCAGAATAGCTTTCAGAAGCTCTATCGTGTCATTAAGGGTCAGTGTCATTAAGGGTCATTAAGAAAAAGCAAATGTCATTTAGAGCCATAGTATAATATAAATATTATTTATTATTATACTATAGAGATATTTGCGCCCCCGAAAACCTTAATGACCCTTAATGACACTGACCCTTAATGACACCACCCCACATTTCCCCGCTTTTTCAATCATCAAAAGCAATCCAAGGCGGCTTTTGCAATCAGATGCAAAAACCGAAAACACTTATATCTCTACACATCAGCTACTTACGCACTATTTCCCAACATTCTACGGGAAAAAGCTTGCTTTCTGCTTCGAATTTTTGTATCTTTGCACCGGCAATCGAAAGAACAGTCTTCTTGTGCCAAAAGTCGGTCATCTATGAAGACCGAGGCTGGTCTTAATAGATGGCAGGCGCCGGTCATCAATGAAGACCACAAAATGGGCAGGAAACGGCTTTCTGGGGAATTGTGATTCAAGGAACTCTTAAACGCAGACAGAGCATGATCAACTTCAAGAACTTTCAAAACTTCAAGAAAGACCCCAGCATTACAAACAAGTGGGGAGAGTTATTCCTCCCCCTCTACCTTGCAGCAGTCGAATCCCATCTCCCTGGCTTTATCAGGACCAAAGGTGAAGTAGATGGCTTCGCCCTCATCACAAACCTCGCCTTTGGAGTTCTCCAGGGTCAGGTGGATGGTGACGATGTTGCGGCGCTGACTGGCGATGTGACCACGCACCGTAATCTGCGAATCGGTGGTCATCACAGGCTTCTTGTACTTCACGTTGAGCTGCATCGTCACACCCGTGGTCTGCAGTTTGCGGTTGATAACCCAGCCTGCCACTTCATCCATCAGCATACTGATGATTCCGCCATGCAGGGTATTGATCCAGCCCTGGTAATTCTCGCCGGGATTCCAGATGGTAAGCACATCCTCACCCTCTTCCCAAAACTCAAGATGCAATCCTACAGGATTGTTGGGGGCACAGCAAACGCAGTTGTAACCCTCCTTGTTCAAATATGGATTTAATATCTTCTTCATTTTCTAATTGATTAAACTGATTTCTAACTGATTAAACTTTTTAAAACAAGGCAAAGGTACGAATAATATCTGATAAGGCAAAGTTTTTTTAAGATATTACGGTTAATTTTCCATAATAAAAAGTGAAGAAGCGTGGGAATCTTTAAAATTGATGTACTTTTGCAAGCAACAAAAAGACGATTATAGGTATGATTAAGATTTTAGTGATAGAAGACGAAAAGCGAGTGGCTGATTTATTGAAAATCGGTCTGGAGGAGAATGGCTATCAGGTTTTGGTGGCTTACGATGGTGAGATGGGAAGGAGACTGTTTCAATCGAATGATTTCCAACTGATTATCTCAGACATCATCCTGCCGAAGCTCAATGGCTTCGAACTCTGTCAGGAAATCAGAAAGGCGGATGAAGAAATCCCTATCCTGATGCTCACGGCTCTGGGAACCGCCGATGATAAGCTGGAAGGCTTTGATGTGGGAGCCGATGACTATATGGTGAAGCCATTCGATTTCAGAGAACTGCTGGCGAGAGTGAGAGTGCTGCTGAAAAGAAGAGCCGTGGCTAAGGTTGATGTGGTGAAGGAGATTTCATACGCCGATCTGTGCATCAATCTGGAACGACAGGAAGTGAGACGAAACGGCGAACCCATCAAGCTTTCGCCTAAGGAATACAACCTGCTGGTTTATCTGGTGGAGAATGCCGAAAGGGTAGTGAGCCGAGTGGAAATCGCCGAAAAGGTATGGAACACCCATTTCGATACGGGAACCAATTTCATCGATGTCTATATCAACTATCTGAGAAAGAAAATGGATAAGAACTTCGAGGTGAAACTGATTCATACCAAACCGGGAGTAGGCTTTATCTTAACGGACAAGATGTAACGCCCCAAACAGATAAGCCGAATAAGAATTTCAATAATATCAGATAGAAATCATGAAGATCAGAACAGCCCTTACCCTTAAATACACCTGCATTACGGCAACCATCTTTCTGCTTTGCATGGTGCTCATTTACCTGGTCAGCGAACATACACGCGACCAGACTTTCTTCAGAAACCTGAAGAGCGAAGGAATCACCAAGGCCAATCTCTTCCTGGCTGGGCAGGTAGATGCCAAGACCATGCAGTCGGTTTATCTGAACAACAGGAAGTTTATCAACGAGGTAGAGGTTGCCGTCTATACCACCGATTTCCACATGCTTTACCACGATGCCATCCACAACGACATCGTGAAGGAAACCGAAGGGATGATCAAGGAAATCATTCAGAAAAAAGAGATTGAATTCCATATCGGAAAATACCAGGGCATCGGAATGGTTTTCCAATACAAGGGAAAGGATTATATTGTTACGGCTGCCGCTTATGACGGCTACGGCTACGACAACCTGGTGGGTCTGCAGGAAACCCTCATTTGCCTTTTTATCATCGGATTGTCGCTGCTCTTTATCGCCGGCTATATTCTGGCAAGGCTCTCTCTCAAACCGATAAGAAACATCGTGAACGAGGCTGAAACTATTACCGCCTCCCACATAGACCGCCGCATCCCCGTGAAGAACGAAAAGGATGAGTTGGGCGAACTGACCATCGCCTTCAATGAACTGCTCAAGCGACTGGAGATTTCCTTCAATTCACAAAAGCAGTTTGTAAGCAACGTGTCTCACGAGCTCCGCACTCCTCTGGCTGCCCTAACAGCCGAAATCGATGTTTCGCTGCAGAAAGAGCGAACCAACGGGCAGTACCAGCTCGCCATGCAGAACATGCAGCAGGACGCCAAGCGAATGACCCGTCTGATAGACGATCTGCTGAACCTGGCTAAAGCGGATTACGGCAAGGAAGAAATCAGCATGCGAGAGGTTCGCCTGGATGAACTGTTATTAGATGCAAGAGAACTCATCCTGCGGGCGCATCCGGAATACAGCATCGACCTGCTCTTCTGCAACGAGGAAGAAGATGATGACAGTCTGATTACCGTCCTCGGCAATCCTTATCTGCTGAACATCGCCTTCTCGAATCTGATAGAGAACAACTGCAAGTATTCGGAGAATCATTCTTCCATCGTTCAGATTTCCTTCAGAGACAAATGGAGCATCGTCCGTATGGCTGATAACGTTTTTGGAATGTCGGCAAAGGATAAGGAGAATCTCTTCACCTTATTCTATAGAGGAGAAATGCATAGAGACGGAGAAAACAAAAAGGAAGTAGAGGGCTACGGCATCGGAATGACACTTGCCCATAAGATTATCCATCTGCATGATGGCAGCATCGCCGTGCATTCGGAGCAGGGCAAGGGAACCATCTTCGTTGTGGAGATTCCACATATCTAGCATAATCCTCACAACACACATCTCCCTATTAACAAACCACTTACAGATTCTCTAATAGTTTTCTAATACCGTTCTAATTCTTTTCTAACGGCTTCTTCCACATAGTTTGCTTACCTTTGCAACCGCAAAACAATAATTCACATCAAGTAAAAGTAAAGCAATTATGTGGAAGAAGAAAAAGAACAACACAAAAATGGCTTTCAATACCGAGACGGTAATGATGGCTGCCAAGGCACCACTCAACACGGTGCTCACTTACTTCCAGACTACCTCATTGGGACTCACCGATGAAGAAGTAGAGAAGAGACAGGGACTCTATGGCAAGAACGAGATTGTACACGAGCAGAAAAAGAAGCCGCTCGTAATGCTTGCCAAGGCGTTCATCAACCCTTTCGTAGGAGTGCTCACCGCACTGGTGGCTATCTCGTTCGTAATGGATGTATGGATGGCAGATCCAGGTGATCAGGACTGGACTTCCATCATCGTTGTCTCGACCATGATTATCCTGAGTACCATCCTCCGCTTTGTACAGGAATGGAAGGCCAACCGATCTAGCGAGGCTTTGCAGAAGATGGTGACCAACACCTGCTATGTGGTGCGACTTGGTTCAACCACCCGTGGCGGAACACCAGGTGCAGAAATCAGCAATGAGGAACTGGTTCCTGGCGACCTCATCATGCTATCTGCCGGCGATATGATTCCTGCCGACATCCGCATCATCGAATCCAAGGATCTGTTCGTCAGTCAATCCAGTCTGACAGGCGAATCTGATTCCATTGAGAAATTCCCAAATCTTTCAAAAGACCGCAACCATACGGGCAGCATCGTTGACCTCGACAACATCTGTTTCATGGGTTCCAACGTGGTGAGTGGTTCGGCAAAAGGCATCGTCTTTGCCACCGGCAACCACACCTATCTGGGAACCATCGCCAAGAACGTGGCGGGGCATCGTGCCGCTACAGCTTTCGACAAGGGAATCACTAAGGTGAGTCTGCTGCTCATCCGCTTCATGCTCGTGATGGTGCCTATTGTGTTTCTGGTAAACGGCATTACGAAGGGCGACTGGATGGAGGCCTTCATCTTCGCCATCTCCGTGGCCGTGGGATTGACTCCCGAGATGCTGCCGATGATTGTAACCGCCAACCTTTCGAAAGGAGCGATGGTCATGTCGCGCAAGAAGACCATCGTAAAGGATCTGAACGCCATTCAGAATTTCGGTGCCATGAACATCCTCTGTACCGACAAGACCGGCACCCTGACTCAGGACCACATCGTATTGGAGCGCCACGTGAACGTGGATGGAACCGAGGACAAGGAAAATCGCATCCTGCGCCACGCCTATTTCAACAGCTATTTCCAGACGGGTCTGAAGAACCTGATGGACCGCGCCATCCTCTCGCACGTCAAGGAACTGGGATTGGAATCGCTGAGCAGCTCATATAAAAAGGTGGATGAGATTCCGTTCGATTTCACGAGAAGACGCATGTCGGTGGTGGTAGAAGACAGAAACGGCAAGCGACAGATCATCACCAAGGGAGCCGTAGAAGAAATGCTGACGGTTTGCAGCTTTGCGGAATTCGGAGGAAAAGTGGAGCCGCTGACCGATGGAATGCGAAACAAGGCACAGAAATTCGTAAAGGAGATGAATGCGCAGGGCATGCGAGTGCTGGCACTGGCGCAGAAGAGTTTCCTAAGCAAGGAGAATAACTTTGCCATCGAAGACGAGAAGGAGATGGTGCTCATTGGCTATCTTGCCTTCCTCGATCCTCCAAAGGAATCAGCTTCGCTGGCCATCAAGCAACTGCATGAGCACGGTGTGGAAGTGAAGGTGCTTTCGGGCGATAACGAGGCGGTGGTAAAGGCTATTTCCAGACAGGTGGGAATCAATACTTCTGATTCCGTTACGGGACCGGAACTGGAGAATATGAGCAAGGAAGCCAAGCTGGAAGCGGTGATGAAATGCAGCATCTTCTCAAAGCTTACCCCGATGCAGAAGGCAGAAATCATCCAGCTCCTGCAGAAGAGCAACAATACCGTAGGATTCCTGGGCGACGGAATCAACGACGCAGCAGCCCTGCGCGAATCAGACATCGGAATCTCAGTAGATTCGGCTGTGGATATTGCCAAGGAGAGTGCTGACATCATCCTGCTGGAGAAAGACCTGATGGTGCTGGAAAACGGCGTACAGGAAGGAAGAAAGACCTTCGGAAACATCGTGAAATACGTGAAGATGACGGCCAGTTCCAACTTCGGCAATATGTTCAGCGTGCTGGCAGCGAGTGCCTTCCTGCCTTTCCTGCCGATGCTTCCTATCCATCTGCTCATTCAGAACCTGCTCTATGACATTTCCCAGACCACCATTCCTTTCGACCGAATGGATAAGGAATATCAGGCTAAGCCACGTGTTTGGGATTCAGGCGATTTGAGCAGATTCATGATCTGGATTGGACCTATCAGTTCGATATTCGATATTGCCACCTACATGGTGATGTGGTGGGTGTTCAAGTGCCAGGGTCCGGACATGGAATCCCTCTTCCAGTCGGGTTGGTTTGTCGAGGGCTTGCTTTCCCAGACCCTCATCGTTCACATGATCCGTACCCGCAAGGTTCCGTTCATCCAGAGTTCTGCCTCATGGCCTGTAATGCTGATGACCTTCTCCATCATGGCTGTCGGCATCTGCATTCCGTTCAGTTCATTCGGCAGTTCGATAGGCTTAACTCCTCTTCCATGGACTTACTTCCCATGGTTGGTAGGCATTCTGCTGTCTTACTGCGTATTGACGCAATGGCTCAAAACTCTTTACATCCGGGCTTTCAAGCGCTGGCTATAATACAGGAAAATGTTTATTGTTTGTTCCGTCTAATTACCTACAAATAGGGATTAGACGGAACCCAAACTATTCAAAACAACTAAAAAAATACCTAGAAATGGGGATAAAGATGAATACTCTACTATTTAGAATAAATAAAAATACCAATTATTAAGTATTGCAGGATCTTGAAATATCCATTACCTTTGCAGCATGAATTAGAAAAAGATGCCCGCAGGCGGCGGGCAAGCGAACAAGAAATGATACAAAACAGCAAGATGATACAAGACATCAGAATTATACAAAAACATGAAGAAATGAAGAGAATTATTTTTATTATTTTAAGCAGCATCAATATCTGCCTTGCTCATGCACAGACCTTTAACGGACAATATATTTCTGAATGGCAATGGGATATGAACAGGAACACCAATCTGGTAAACCAGCTGAGGTTGGAGCTGAGTATTCCGATAGGAAAAGGAAAGGATTCGTTCGAGGCGGCAACGCTGCATGTGGCTAAGATCAACGATGGTATTATTGATGACTGGCAGGGATTTTCGAACATAGATGCGGATAATAATTTCGCTATGCTTGCCGTGTGGGGCTACATGCACGAGTGGAATTCGGGGCATCTGTTTGTGGGTGTGAGAAACGTGAACGAGGATTTCTTTACCTCTGATGTTACGGCACTTTTCCAGAACAGTTCTGAGGGAATCTTCCCTACTGTTGCATCCAGCTATCCGATAGCCAACTATCCATATTCGGGCTTGACCCTTTACTTTGATGTAACCAAGGGAGGATGGACTTTCAGAAACAGTCTGTATAACGGCGTAGGATATAATGGCTGGAAAGCCCACGACAATCCCTTCCTGGTCCGCCCGAAGAAGGATGGAATCTTCAATATGTCGCAGTTGGAGTATGAACATAAAGGTGGAAAGTATTTTGCGGGTGCTGCCGTCCATACCCGTCAATATCCGATTAACGAGGATGGCGAAATGGTTCCTGCCGATGAATCCAAGGGCAAGACCACCTGTGCCTGGTGGGTTTACGGAGAGCAGAGTGTTTGGAAGTCAGGAGACAAGAACATTTCGTGCATGGTGCAATATTCCGAGAACACCAGTCATCAGAATGCCTGCTACCGATACGCAGAACTGGGCGGTGCCTATCAGGGCGAAAAGAACGAGTGCGGTCTGTCGGGCCAGTACGCCCGCTTCCAGCAGGGTTCAGAATATTCGCTGGAAGTAACGTGGAAAAGACAGCTGACGGAATCCATTTCCCTTCAGCCATCGTTCCAATACATCAAAAACGACAATGGAGATTTCACAGCGCTCAGTGCCCGACTCTATGTCAGTTTCTAGCAATCCATTTCGGCAAGACCAGGGTGCCCATCACCAGGAAAGGGTAATAGAAGATGGCGCGCCAGAGCATGGCGGCAAGGATGGCTACTGAGGCATCGGGCAGGAAATCAGCATAATAAAGACGGAACATCAACTCCGCCACGCCACTTCCGCCAGGCGTAGGACTCAGAATGGAAATCATCCACATCACCCATTGGCGGCACCAAGCCACCAGCATGTTGCCCTGACAATGGAAGGCTATGAGAATAGCTACCACGATGGCGAATCTCGACAGCCACGCCAGGGAAGTATAACCCATCAGCTGCAGCCAGAATCTTCCGCCCTCTAGCTTAGCCTCCTCCGAAGCCATCGTCATCTCCTCGGAAAACTTCTCTACCTTGGGCAGGAATCTGCGAAGGAAAGGAATCTTGCAGCATCCCTTCAATACCCAGCCCAGAATCTGAGGACGATGCAACAACAAGAGGTAGAGGATGGCCGTCCAGACAGCAACGATAAGGGTGCTGACGATGAAAATAACCTGCACTCCGCCCTTAATCCATTCGTTCGTAGCATCCACTGAAATCCCCACTCCATCAGCCAAGCTGAACAAGAGATGCGATGGAACACAGAAATAGAGCAACACGCAACTGATGGCAAGAAAAGCCTCATCAGCCAGCAGGGCTGCAAACATGGTGAAGATACTTCTGCCCATAGAAACTCCCTCGCGATTGAGATAGACAAAAGCCAAACCACTTCCCCCCACCGCCGAAGGAGTGACGGCAGAAGTAAACTCGCAGAGCACATTGATGCGGAACGCCTCGGCTACGGATAACTTACGCTGGCAGAGATGACGGAAACGGAGGGTGAGCATCAGATTCTGGACCGCAAAGAGCAACACGCCCATTACTACCCCCAGAAAGAACCTGGGAGACAAATCTATCCTGCTCAGAACTTCCACATCAAACTCCCGAATCATCATTCCAACGATGACCACCAGTCCGATGGAAGCCGCCAACCATAAATGCCATTTTTTCATATTACTCTCAAAATAAAACTATACCTTATTATATATAGTAATATAACGATTAAATGGCTAATCTATTTTGTTGTCTGTCAATTAAATGCTGATATCTGTCCAAAACTTCTACAACTACGTCATTCCAAGAGCGCACCAGAGTCTCCGCGGCTACCGTATAGTTCATCTACACCCAACTGCTCGCCGTCTATCGCCGCCTTTGCCAAATCAATCGTCAGCGAATTGCCGAAAGGAGTTTTGCGGATAATGCTGTAATACTTTTTACCGCTGCAAAGGTATTTAAAGGATGTTACTTTCGTGTTACAAAGAAATGAAAGAAGAGTGAAAGCATTGCCTTTTTACAAAAAGATTTAAAAAATGGGACTGAATAAAACAAGGTAACGATATTTTGATTATATTTGCAGTATTATTGCAAAACTAACAGATTTACGATATGAAAAAACTACTCTTATCCATCGCCTTTCTGCTCCCTGGTATGGGAATGATGGCGCAGACTCAGGTAACGACTGCCGAAGGTATCCTCGAAGGAAAAGACCTCTCAGGCATCATAGTATTCAAGGGTATTCCGTTCGCTGCCCCTCCGGTAGGAAATCTCCGCTGGAAGGCTCCGCAGCCTGTACAGAAATGGCAGGGCGTTCGCGAGGCCAAGGAGTTCGGACCGAACCCGATGCAGGAACCTCTCTTCGGTGATATGAACTTCGGTACGAAGACCAACAGCGAGGATTGCCTCTACCTTAATATATGGACACCGGCAAAGACCATGAAGGAGCATCTGCCGGTACTCATTTATTTCAACGGCGGAGGACTGATGGCGGGTAGCGGAAGCGAACCTCGATATGCGGGCGATGCGATGGCACGCAAGGGCATTATCTCCATCACAGCCAACTATCGTGAGGGCATCTTCGGATTCTTCGCCCACCCACAGCTCTCTAAGGAAACATCCTACAAGGGTTCCGGCAACTATGGATTCATGGACCAGGTGGCTGCCATCCAGTGGGTAAAGGATAACATCAAGGCTTTCGGCGGCGACCCTAACCGCATCACCATCGTAGGCGAATCGGCAGGTTCCATGTCGGTCAGCGCCCTGATGGCTTCCCCTCTCTGTCAGGGACTCTTTGCGCAGGCAATGGGTTCCAGTGGTTCGGTGATGGGATTCAAGAAGGTGGCTACGCTGAAGGAGGCAGAGGAGAAAGGAGTGCAGCTTGCCCAGAAAATAGCCGAGAAGATGGGTAAGGAAACCGGAAAGAAGGTGAAAAAGAACGTAGGAATGAAGAATCTCGACGACCTTCGTGCCCTTCCTGCCGAGAAATTGATGAAACTGGCTGGCGTAAGAACGGTTCCGGTCTATAACATCGACGGATATTTCATGAAAGAACAGCCTGCAGAGGTCTTTGCCAAAGGCGAGCAGACCAAGGTACCTCTGCTCATTGGCGGTAACAACCAGGAGATGACTCCTGCAGCCGTATTGATGGGCAAGCAGCCAACCGTTGAGAATCTGAAAGCTGGCGCCAAGGCTACTTTCGGAGAAGAGAACATCGAAGAACTCTTCCGCCTCTACGGCATCAACAGCGATAAGGATGTATTGGAGCAGCCGGGCGTGAATCTAGCTTCGGATATCTTCCTCGATTATTCTACATGGAAGTGGGGCAACATGCACAAGCTGACCGGCGGACAGCCTGTTTACCGCTACCGCTATTGCCATCCTCGTCCTGCAATGGCCATCAAGGGCAAGGTGGCTGCATTGGCTGGCGGCGTGGTAGATGCCAAGGAAGATGCGGCTCCTGCGCCACAAGACAAGGGAGCCGTTCATTCTGCCGACATCGAGTATGCAATGGGTACATTGCCAACCAACCGCGTGTTCAACTGGCAGCCGGAGGATTATATGATCAGCGACATCTTCAGCCAGTATTACGTCAATTTCGTAAAGACCGGCAATCCGAATGGTCTGGGTCTGCCTGAGTGGCCATCCACCAACGGCAAGGCAGTAGCCCCTGTGCTTCAGATAGACGTGAATACCGTCGTAAAAACTGATGCCCAGATGGAGAAGCGCTATGATTTCATAGACAAACTGTTTTGGAAGAAGAAATAATTCTCTCATTACATTGAATCAATCGGAATACAGATTTCATTGAATAAACCAGAAATAGAGATGTTTCAGAAATTCATTATCAACAGAGACGGAGTACTGAAGTTCGGGCGTGTCTACCTGCACCGTGACATGCTGTCACCCGGCGAGCAATGCACCTATGGGGGCGGTTTGTGGAAGATAGATGAAGGCAGAGGCGCCATCGTGCTCTACGGCAGAAGTTTCGACTTCGGTCCTCCCGATTTCGACTTTGTGAAACAGATAGACTGGACGGGCTTGGGCGGCACCCCTCGCCCGCTCTTCTATCTGCCTCATTGGCCTAGCGAAGAAGAGATTGTGCCAGTCATCATCAATTAAGAAAATAGTATAATATTCTATAATTTTCTGTGTAAAACTTGCGGATTACAGAATAAAACACTATTTTTGCAAAGAGAAATCCTTCTCGGGGAAAGTGCTCTCTAAGAGAAGAGATTCCGTAAATAAGTAACAATTAAAAAGCAGTATAGTATGAAAAAGAAATTAGTTTTGACAGCAGCCGTCATCGCTGCATTGTCAGTTGTCTCCTGCAATGGCAAGAAGACAAATAGCCAGGGGGCTGACCAGGATAGCCTCAGTTATGCTGAAAATGATTCGCTCAATTCCAACGATGTCATTCTCGATTCCATCGCCGGCACCTACGAGGGAACTCTCCCTGCTGCCGACTGTCCGGGCATCAAGACCGTTTTGACGCTCAACGCCGACAGCACCTACCAGTACTCAGCCGACTATCTGGAGCGCAAGGATGGTCACGACGAAGCGAGCGGTATCTTCAAGGTATTGGCTAACAACGTGGTAGAAATCACCCGTCCATCGAGCGGCGAGACATCTTACTACAAGGTAAAGGATGCCAACAGCCTCATCATGACCGATTCGCTGGGCAATGAGCCTGAAGGCGCCATGGCTAAGCACTATGTGCTGACTAAGAAAAGGTAAAAGGGTAAAAAGGTAAAAGGGTAAAAAGAGCCCCCTAGCTTAACATTCCGCTAGGCTCTTTTTACCTTTTTACTTTTTTACCTTTTTACCCTTTTATCTTTAAAACGCCTTTTTTGCCGGTTCTCACAGCGCCATTATTACAAACCTGTTACATTCCTGCCTTTCAAGTTAAAATCAATTAAGTTTTGCACCGGAACCTTCGCTATTCCAGATATTTTTCCTAATTTTGCGCCCACGTTTCTAACAGATGAAATGATTTTAAGATTCAACGATAAATAAGGTGTTATATACTAAATAGATTAAGGAAAAAGAAAAATGGAACATGTTTTTACTGAATCGATGTTTTTGGTGGGATTCGTGATTTTCATCGCCGCCATACTCGTATTAGACATGCTGGTCATCGACCGAAAGGCACATGTGGTTTCTATCAAGGAAGCAGGTTCATGGACGGCTGTATGGATTATTCTCGCGCTCGCCTTCGCCGTATTCATCTATTTCCATGGTGACATGGTACACGGCATAGAGAACTTCGACGACCTGAAGCTGATAGCCTCGCGCTATGCTTCGCATCTCAAACTGGACCCGAACGACTATGAGGGGAGTCTGCAGCAATACCGGCACTATATGACTATCTCCTACATCTCGGGTTATCTGATAGAGAAAACGCTCTCGGTAGATAATCTCTTCGTGATGATGATGATTTTCACCTCGTTCGGAGTGGACAAGAAAGATTACCAGCACGTACTGAACTGGGGTATCCTGGGAGCCATCGTGCTGCGCTTCGTCTTCATCTTCGCGGGTGCTGCGCTCATCAGCCGGTTCGCCTGGATATTGCTCGTATTCGGAGGATTCCTGGTTTACAGCGGTGCCAAGATGTTCCTCAACAGAAACAAGAAGGAAGAGATCAATGCCCTGGAGCATCCGGTAGTGAAGTTCATGCAGAAGCGCCTGCATCTGGGTCCGCTGGTGATGACGGTGGTATTCATCGAGTTCTGCGACCTGATTTTCGCATTCGACAGCATCCCAGCCGTATTCTCGGTATCGCTCGACCCGTTCGTGGTGTTCTTCTCGAATATCTTCGCCATCCTGGGCTTGCGTGCCCTCTTCTTCCTGCTGGCAGCGATAGCAGACAAGTTCCGCTATCTGAAGGTGGGTGTGAGTGTGCTGCTGGTGTTCATCGGTGTGAAGATGCTCATCCACGATTTCTTCGAGATTGATGCAGTCAGTTCGCTGGTATTCATCATCCTCGTACTGCTCGTCAGCATCGGGGCTTCGGTGGTGATTCCGCAGAAACAGGAAGCGTTGGAAAATACGAAATAAGCAAACCATTCGTAAAGGAGATTATCATCAGGTAATCTCCTTCCAGGAAAACATAAAAAGGGCGATTGCTATTCCCCACGCAAGGGATAAGCAATCGCCCTTATCTTTTATGAACTTAGTTTAGAAAGAAGAGCAAATGAATTTTTCACTCTTCCCTCTTCACTCAATTTACTTCCAAGGATTCTCTGTTGGGTAAGGCAGGCTAGCTGGCTGGTTGTAAGCGATATCCTTGATGCCGAGATACTTGAATACCTCGAACAAGGTCTTACCTACGTGAGAGAATGCTACGGCTCCGTGGTGTGGATAACCCTTCTGAATCAATACGTGACGATAGAAGCGGCCCATCTCGTTGATGGCGAAGATACCGATACCACCGAATGAACGGGTAGGAACATCGAGAACCTCACCCTCTGCGATGTAACTGCGGAGGTTACCCTCAGAATCGCACTGCAGACGGTAGAATGTGATGTCAGAAGCTGCGATATCACCCTCCAAGGTACCACGGGTGAAGTCTGGGGTACCACCATTCTCCAACAAGCGGTTCTGGATGAGCTGATACTTGATCTTACGGCTTGAGCACATCTTGCACTGTGGAGTGTTACCGCAGTGGAAGCCCATGAAGGTATCAGTCAACTTATAATCGTACTTGCCCTGAATATCCTCATCATAGATATACTTAGGAACAGAGTTATTGATATCGAGCAATGTAACGGTATCGTCAGAAGCACACATACCGATGTACTCAGAGAGTGCACCATAGATATCTACCTCGCAAGCTACAGGAATGCCACGGCTAACGAGACGGCTGTTTACATAGCAAGGCTCGAAACCGAACTGGCTTGGGAATGCAGGCCAGCACTTGTCAGCGAATGCTACATACTGGCGAGAACCCTTGTGAGCCTCTGCCCAGTCGAGCAATGTCAACTCAAACTGTGCCATTCTGCGGCTGAGGTCAGGATAGTAGCAGCCTTCGCCCATCTCCTTGGCCATATCAGCGCAAACCTCATCGATACGTGGGTCGTTCTCATGTTCCTTGTAAGCTACGAGAAGGTCGAGTTCTGAGTTCTCCTCAATCTCAACACCGAGTTCGTACAAGCCCTTGATAGGAGCGTTGCAAGCGAAGAAGTCCTGTGGACGTGGACCGAAGGTGATAATCTTCAAGCCCTTCAAACCGAGGATAACGCGAGCTACAGGAACGAAGTCCTGAATCATCTTAGCTACTTCCTCTGCTGTACCTACAGGATACTCAGGGATGTAACCCTTCAGGTGGCGCATGCCAAGGTTGTAAGAGCAGTTGAGCATACCGCAGTAAGCGTCGCCACGACCATTGATCATGTCGCCGTCACCCTCTGCAGCTGCAACAAACATGCAAGGACCATCGAAGTTCTTTGCAATCAAAGTTTCAGGAGTCTCTGGACCGAAGTTACCGAGGAATACAACCAAAGCGTTGCAGCCCTGCTCTTTCACTTCGCCCAAAGCCTTGAGCATATCTTTCTCGTTCTCAACTGTAGTCTGGCAGTTGAAAATTTCACCCTTGTACTCTTTTACGATGTTCTCACGGCGCTGAGTAGAAAGCGCGATTGGAAAACAGTCACGGCTAACGGCAATAATACCGAGCTTTACTTGTGGAATGTTGTTGCTTACCATAATTAGTTTATTACTTAAGTTTTTGTATAAATTGCTTATATTTATTACTTCTTATTGATTCATTTTTGAGTTTGTTCGGTTGACAATGATTCATTGTTCCGAGCACAAAGGTACAAATATATTTTGTATCACCAAGCGTTTTAAGGAATTTTTAATTTAAAAAAATGGCGCAAAATCGTGATTCTGCGTCAAATGTAACATATGATAAAGTTCTTGATACATTTCATACATGTCTCTATTATCATCTGATACCCCTTTTCTGCCTTAACATCTTCTTTAATATCTTCGCAGCGGGCGGTACCGGATGGTATAAATCTGATTGAAGTACTCCTTCCAGCTGTTCGGTTCCTTGTCATCATCACGCACGATGCGGATGCCGTAGAATCGGGTACCCGTCTCTTTGTATTCCCGGAATCGGGACAACAGCTGCTGTGGCGGATCTGGAATCAGGAAGTCGGTAATCCAAAGCACATCGGCATTCACGTAATGGAGTCCGTCGTTGTCGAGAAGGTCGAACATCTGGGTCATCATCTTCTTTGCCGATGTTCCGCCTCCGATAAATGGAAGGTGGGTTGTGGTAGGCTGCCGACGGATGCCTCGCCCGGTATGCGCCTGTCCATCTCCGTCGGACGGAACTGCATCTGCTTCGGCTGATTCCATCATAGTGATTCCGATTCTCTTCAGGCGCTCTGCCTTCCGCTTCGCCATCAGGTCGATGGCACGGGTACTGACGGAGAAATCTATCAGGAAGCAGTCTCGCTCCAAATCTTCTGCCGTCTCTTCCAGCAAAGAGATGAGTGTTGAGGATATCCTTTCAGGCGTGCCATACATACTGGCTGAGGTGTCCAGGCAGACAATCATCGGACCCTTGCGGGAGGCATGGGTAAAGCCCAGTTTGCGGGATGGTTTCGACATTTCGCTCTTATAACGAAAGGTCTGGAGTCTTCGCGTGCGATACTTATAGATAAAGAGGCCCTCCATATCCTCGTCACTGTACTGTGCCAGTTCGAGCGGGAGAAGGGAGTTGAGATCATCGCCCACGGTAATGCCCTCGATATCGCTACCCGCTGAATGCTCCATCTTCATCTCTACGCCCGATGCGATGGTGAGCCGGTCTTTGCCGTTGGCATCGGCTACTCGTCCCATCTTTGCCACAATCTCCTTGATTTCGGGGTATTTATCCTGAATCTTCACCTGGTTCAGACGGCGTTCAAACTCCGTTTCAGTCCATCCGTTCGTCATCAGTTCCCAGGCTTGTACGGCGCGCTGTTCCGAAACGCCCTTCGTCTTCATGTTGCGGGTTATCTGGTCCATCATGCGCACCAGTCCTGTTTCGAAGTTGTTCTGACGGAGCGAGATAAAGTCCTTTAACTTGTTCAATACCTGATGGTCGATGCAGACCTTCCAGTCTCTTACCAGTCGTTCCCAGTTTTCGGGTTTCGAAGCCCCGTCTCCAGTCATCAGCTTAAGGAAGAAAGGTTTATCGAACCCATCTTCAGCATGTTCCTGTTCCAGCTGGTCGAGCAAAGGGAGCCACACCTGTTCATCCATCCGCTTGAAGGGAGCCCAATCGAGCACATCATCAGCCCGATGACTCTCGGTCCAGGCACGCTGGCGCTGGAACCGCATGTGATGGACGCATTCCACGATGAATTTTCCCACGCTATCATAGAAAACCTTGCTCTTGATTTTGCTGTTCACCACCTGGCGCACAAATTTCTGCACCTCCTCGCCAGTTTCTGCTATGGTTACTTTCAGGGTAAAGAGATGAATAAGATAATCCTTCAGCGGGTCTTCCTTCAAATTCCAAGGCATGGCGGTGCCTGTCGGATCAGGAATCTTCACCTGTCCCGACTTGCAGAAGTCATCCAGCATCTTCAAGTAATACTGTGCCTCCGCCAAATCCTTGTTATTCTGGTATTTCATCGGAGTAAATCCTTATTTTTTCTCCATCAGAAATTCTGCGAAGATTCTTGCAGCACTCTCTACTTTGGCTGCGCAAGGGCGAGACTTGTAATATTCTGCCGTTCTTGCCGAAGCCACATAGCTGGACTGCGCTTTCTCATGGCCCTTCAAGCCCAGAATCTCGGCACAGATGATGCTGCCGTTCTGCTCCTTCGATTTAGCAAGCAAATCCTGCACCACCTTATAGCATGCCGACTTGCCCTCACGGTCATCCCCCTCGGTCTGTCCACAATCCAAGCCAACGAGCACCACGATGCCCGAAACGGCACCGCACATCATTCTCATTCTGCCTACTCCACCACCGAAGCCGGCACCAATGCGCTTCGCCATCTCATCATCAAGACCATATAAATCGGCAAAGGCTGCCACTACCGACTGGCAGCAGCCATAGCCCTGCATAAAGTTATCCACAGCCTGGTGAACACGCGCCTCCAACTCTGGAGTCAATATTTTCTGTTCATTCATCATGTTTTGAGTCTTCTATATTATAATTAATGTAATAGGAGGCGATTAAACCTCATAAAGTTTCATCGTATTATGCCTCATAAAGTTTCATCGTATCCTGACGGGTAAACGCCAGCTCCTTATAGAAATCGCGGAGATAAGCCGATATTTCCGTCTTATCATCAGCAGATGCGAAGAGATTCTCGCCCAACTGCCTTTCCAGCGAAGTCAAGCCATCCGAAAGGGTTTCTATCTCTCCCTCGTAATCCCTACCATCCTCCGGATTCCTGCGGACACGATGATATTTAATGTCCTCAGCAAGCGCATTCTTCATCTCCACGAGTTTGTCTGAAAAAGGAGAAAAGAGGGCACGGATCACGATGTTTCGGATAGCATCCCGCTCTTCCGGTTCCTGCCACAGACAATGGTAGATAGGCAGCAAATCGCAGATATCCACCTCTTCCCTATCCTGCATAAAGGCTGAAGTGCGAAGCAGGCGGACGATATTCTTCCATCGGCGGTCACTCACATAGATGTTTCTGCGCTCGGCAGCCTCATCCACATTCACGGCTCTCAGAGATTTACGGATAGCGGAAATTGCATCGAGCACCTCGATTTTCACGCCAATCTTATCAATACGCTCCGTCCATTCTGCATACTCCTCAGGGGATATTCTTATATCGCACACGGATTTCACAGATCTCACAGATTTTTTCTTTGTATTCTCAGAAATAAACAAATCTCTTTCTGATGTTTCTACTCCCATTGGCATTTGCTTTACAGAAGACTTCTTGGACATAGCATTAGCCTCATCCGTGGAATCAGTGAGATCCGTGTGAGACTCATTAGAATCCAGCAGCATCGCCCGGAAATTCTTCTCCAGCTTAATCGGTCGGCTCTCTATTCTAATCACGAATCGGTCCCAGAGCGCCTCCAGTCCTTCTCCCTTAGCCGGCAACTCATTGCTTGCAGCCACGAGAAGTTTCAGAGGAAGATGCATTTCCCGATTGCCGTTTCTGAAGATTTTCTCGTTAATCACTGTAAGGAGCGTGTTCTGGATAGCAGGTCCCGCCTTCCAGATTTCATCCAGGAAAACCACATCGGCAGTAGGCAGATAACCCTCCACCGCACGCTCGTAAGTATCCGAAGTCTTCAGTTTCTGAATGCTCACCGGACCGAAGATTTCATCGGGAGTAGAGAATCGCGACATCAGATACTCAAAGCTCTGAGCCTCTCTGAATGCCGTTTTCAACTGTCTGGCCACCATACTCTTTGCCACACCCGGAGGTCCCAGCAGGATGATACTCTCACCTGCCAGAGCAGCCAGGAGCGAGAGCGATATCTCCGTCTCCTTCTCATAAATGCCCCGGTTCATCTCACCGAGTAATTGTTTGAATCTTTCAAGCATATTCTTACTTTTCTATTCAGAATCGTATAAAGACGAAAAGAAGTTAAGAGATAAAATTCATTATCCCTTAACTTCCTCATATTCTTTTATATAAATAAGGTATGGCTTACTTTACGTTGCCCACCTTAATCAAGTACTCAGCAATCTGAACTGCGTTCAGGGCAGCACCCTTACGAATCTGGTCGCCGGTCAACCACAATGTGTTACCATTGTCATCAGCCAGATCCTTACGGATACGACCTACATATACATCGTCCTTGCCGGCGCTCTCCAATGGCATTGGATAAACGTAGTTCTGGGCATCATCCTTTACGGTTACGCCTGGAGCAGCCTCCAAAGCCTTGCGGATGTCCTCTACTGCCAATGGCTTCTCTGTCTCGAACCAAACACTCTCTGAGTGAGAACGGAGTGAAGAAACGCGAACGCAGGTAGCACTGGTGCGAACATCAGAGTGCATGATCTTGCGGGTCTCGTTATACATCTTCATCTCCTCCTTGGTGTAATCGTTAGGAGTCATCTTGTCAATCTGTGGAATGACATTGTATGCCAACTGGTGAGGGAACTTATTGATATGCTCAGTCTTACCGGTCTCGAGGATATCCTTATACTGCTGCTCAAGTTCAGCCATGGCAGCAGCACCGGCACCCGAAGCACTCTGGTAAGAAGAGATATGAATCTTCTTGATATGGCTCAAGTTATCGATAGGCTTCAACACTACTACCATCATGATGGTGGTACAGTTAGGGTTGGCGATGATGTTACGAGGGCGGTTCAGGGCATCCTCAGCATTTACCTCAGGCACAACCAGAGGCACGTCGTCGCACATACGGAATGCGCTAGAGTTATCAATCATCACGGCACCATACTTGGTGATAGTCTCGGCAAACTCCTCAGAAGTGCCGCCACCAGCAGATGTGAAAGCAATATCGACATCTTTAAAGTCATCGTTATGCTGCAAAAGTTTGACCTCATAGTCCTTTCCCTTGAAGTTGTATTTTCGTCCGGCAGAACGCTCAGAACCAAACAACACCAAATCATCCATAGGGAAATTTCTCTCAGCAAGGATACGCAGGAATTCCTGTCCTACTGCGCCACTTGCACCAACAATTGCTACTTTCATAATCGAATCTTTTAATTTATAAAGTTGTTATAAGTGTAAACTGTGGAAGAGAAAGCCAACCTCCTTATCATCTTCATGATTTCTCATTTTCTGATAGCTTCATGATTCCTCATTTTATGATAGCCGGAAACCGCTTATTTTCTCAAATCCGCTGCAAAGTTAAGACTTTTTCTACAATATCAAGCATAAATTCCCAAAAATTATTGCTTTTTGCTGCAAATTTATCATTTTTGCTTACTTTTCTGCAAGAATATGCAAGAAATTGGAGAAAAATACTATTATAATATAGGTGTACCTATCTCGGTGACGCCCGAAGAGAACATTCAGACTATCATTAATCTTCTACCTTCCAATCCTTGATGGTATGCGTCTCCACATCAAAGTTGATGCCTACCTTCACGATTGGAAGACCGCAGAGGGCGAAACGCTTCGCATACTCCTTCAAGTCTATCTGTTTCATTGCCACATCAGCACTTTGGTTCAGTTTCAATTCAAAGAGGTAGAGATGGGTGGCAGTACGGAGCACCATATCGACACGTCCCTTTGGCGTGTGAACCTCTACATCCACATAATTGTCGAGGATGGAGAAGATGACATACATCATCTGCTGATAATGCCCCTCATAATCCGTATTGTCGCAATAAGGAATCGTGCCGAGATAAGTCTGAAGCATTTCCAGAGCCTCATCTATCTTGTTATGACGAATGGCAGCAGACATCTTGGCGATTGTGGTGGTACCCTTCACCGTATTCATACCTATATAATAAGGTAAAAGACTACGATACAAACCCACACGAATCTCCTTGTTCGGTATGTCTAAGAGATAGAGTTCCGTCTCTGGGTCATAGCCCTTGATGGTGATGTAGCCACTCTGATAGAGCAACGGCATGATGGTGGTCATCTTCTCGGTTGGAGCATCAAACTCCGACTTATCTGCCTCGCTGCCACCTATCTCAGATGGCATCACCTGGAACTTGTTGAGCATGTTGATCAAGTAAGTAGGTGTACCAGAGGCAAACCAATAGTAATCTAATTTGCCTTTTGACATGGCATTGAGCAAGCTGAATGGATTGAATACGTCAGGCGAGACATCTGCAAAATGATAACCATCATAGTACTCTCGAAGAGCCGCAAGCGTCTCCTCTCTTGTCTTGCCCAACTTCTCGCCCAAAGCATCAACATCTGCCGACATTTGGGTCACCAGTTCTTCCTTGGTTATACCACAAATTCCAGCATACTCCTCATCCATGCTCACATTCGAGATATTATTCAGTTCGCTAAAGATACTCATCTGCGAGAACTTGGTGATACCCGTCAAGAAGACAAAGCGGAGATAAGGCTCGCACATTTTCAATGGACTATAGAAATTGCGCATAACGTTGCGAAGAACCTGCAAGGAAGTATCCTCGTGTACTACATCCAACAAAGGAGCATCATACTCATCGATGAGCACAACCACTTGCTTGCCTGTCTTTCGATAAGCAGTCAGAATCAAATCGGTCAGACGATTATTTGCTCCATTCTGAGGTATTGTAATACCATACGTAGCCTCTTTATTAGCCAATTGATAGCCCAAATAATCTTCCAACTCCTTCTTTTCCAGATGCTTGCCACCCGACATATCAAAATGCAGCACAGGATATTCCGTCCACTCCTGCTCCAGTTTTTCGATGGCAAGCCCTTTAAACAAATCCTTCTTACCCTCGAAATAACTTTGAAAAGTTGAAGTCAATAATGACTTACCAAAACGGCGTGGTCGGCTCAAGAAGAAATAACATCCACCAGAATGCGTCATTCTGTAAATGTATTCCGTCTTATCAACATAGAGCTTATCTTCTTTTCGAATTCGCTCAAAAGTTTGGATTCCCACAGGGTATAATTTCAATGCAGCCATCTTACAATATGCTTTAAGTACTTATATCTGGGGACAAAGATACAAAAAAATATTCATAGCTGCAAAGAAATCCCCATTTTGTTTGCGATATCTAACAAAAAACGTAAACAACATACCATCATCCCTTGGATTATATTCAAAAGCGGATACTCGGTTCATTCCAGCCAAGTTCCAGCTTCACGGCAAAGTGGAGCACCGTGCTCTGGCAAGAACTCCGATGAACGCCAATGCCACTACGAACAATACAGATATAATACATTTCTTAGTCATGATTGATAAAATTTAAATTCAACTTTTAATATCCAAGACTCAACCCTATCCTTATAGCAGGGTAAAAATCCCGAGTGCAAAAGTAGAAAAAAATAAGCAAGTAATGATGCTATCCATACGTGGATTGTATCAAATACTCGCTTATGTGTATGAAATCATCAATGCCTACAGCATCAAATCCTTGATGGTTGTACCATTTATGAATCTGCTTAAATCTACCCTTTCTCCAATACCATGCAAATGTCCGGTTTCGGAATACTGCCAGATATTGCACTTTCCTCTGCCGTCGATAGAGGGTTGTCTGGAGTTATAATTGGCGATGAAGAGATAATAACGATTGAACATCGCCCCCATCTCCTTATTATAGAAGCTCTCGTTGCTATAGATGATAGGATACTTGCCATAGTGTTTCTTCACCAAGTCAGCAAACACCTGTATGCTATCCTGCAGCTGTCGTCCCTTCCATCTTCCCTGAATGCCTTTCTCCTCCACATCCAATACAGGAATCAAGTCCTGCTCGCCCTTCTTCACCATCTTTTGGAAATCCCGGAACTGAGCAGTTGCAGAAGAGCCGGCAGACATCAGATGATAAGATCCCACCTTCAACCCATATTTACGAGCCAGTCTGATATTTCGACGATAATGTCGATCCACATATCCCTTACCATGTGTTGCTCTGATATAAACGAACTTGATTCGCTTGTTCTTCGCTATTTCCTTCCACTTGATAACTCCATTGTGTTTCGACACATCAATGCCGTCATATCCGCCACGAGTATAAGGTTGCCCTTTCAATCTATCTACGAACACATCAGAATAAGATGAAGCGATGCCCACCCATCGCTTCACCTTATATGGCGACACCACATACATAATCCCCAAACCAACACCAGCCAACACAACCAGGCTGCCTAAGGAAACCAAAGTATATTTTAATCCTTTCTTCATTACATTTTATTTTTTAGTTGTTTTCAGGTGACAAAAATAATGAATTTATCCGAAACAGCATAGAAAGTTGGGGGATAAATGTATGAAATGGGGAGCTGGAAGTACGAAACCATCAGGAGTTACTAATTATATTCTTCCCACTCGTTGTTGGAAGCCTCATTATATCCTTTATCATAACCATCTTTGTTTCCCTTTTCAAGGCCCTCCTCATAGCCTTTTTTGTATGCATCTTCAACGTCATCTTCGTAAGAAGAACTTCGAGTAAATTTCTCTTGCAAACATTTCTTTTGCTTATGATCCATTATAAATGTATCAAAAACATCAAGTTCCATTCCACAATAAGGACATTTCCATCTAGAATTTGCATATACACTACTTGGAACTTGCACCGAGCTATTTTCAACTTGTTTCTCTTGTTGCTTTGTCGTTTGTTCATGACAACCAACAAGCAACAGAATACTAAAAAACAAAAACTTATTCATAATAATATACCATTTTAAAATTTCATATCAAATACATTAACAGTCTATCCTTGGTTAACTTTACCAACCACAAAAATACTTACCTCATAGAGTCCATACATCGGCAGCAGCACCATAATACAAGTAAACAAATCTGGTGGAGTTATGACAGCAGCAACAATACTTATCAAAACAAAAGCATGTCGACGATATTGCTTCATGAACTTAGCTTCTAAAATTCGCATTTTTGCCAAAAATAAAGACAATATGGGCAATTGAAACACCAACCCCATCATAAGTGTCAAGGTAACAAATGTTGAAATATACGAATCTAGATTAATTTGATTCACCACACTTGCAGCAACCTGATATGTTCCCAAGAAACGCAATGCAAATGGAAACAACACAAAGTAACTCATCAATACTCCCAAAATAAACAACAGATATATCGCTATTGCCAGCAACACAGAATATCGACGTTCATTCACGTACAATGCAGGTGCTATATAGCGATACAACTCTATCACAATATAGGGAGAAACCAATAGCAATGCCAAATACACCGATGTTGACACATGAGTCATAAACTGACTCGACAACTCTGTATTAATCAAACGTATTGAATATGGCTCGAAACGAAAATCAATTTCCAACCGTTCGAATACCTCTTCAAGCAGATGAAAAGTAACAAAATGATTGTCACACGGAGCCAACAATAAATGAAACGTAGTATCCTTTAAACAGAAAATAACGACTGTCAAACATATTGTAATGGCAATGATGCGAAAGAGCATCCTGCGGAATACCTCAAGATGCTCTCCGAAAGTCATCAGATTATCATTCTGATTATTTGCCATTCTCTTCCGTTTGTTTATCGGTTTTATCTACTTTGGATGTAGATGTCTGCTCTGTAGAGTGCATTTGCTGACGAGAGTGAGGTTCATCACTATCTGGATCTGAAATTTCTTTCATTCCATCTTTGAAACTACGCACACCCTGCCCCAATCCTTTCATCATCTCTGGCAATTTTTTACCACCAAAGAGAAGCAACACCAAAGCTGCAATAAGCAGTAATTCCGATGTACCTATCATTAATAATAAATTCACCATAAGCCTTATGCAACCAAATAGATTTCACACGTATCAAAATTGATTTCCCAGTTGCCTCCCTCAATGCTCTCCCATTGATATTTAGCTCCCATTCTATCCCACCAAGATTGGAACTTGGTTCCTGTCTCACCAAGATCTTTCACCAATTTCTCATATAATTCAGCATTGTCTGCCGTTAAAATCTTAGCCAACTCGTTCAAGCCATTACGACGCTCAAACAACTGCTGTATCTCATTCTTTTCTTCAGGTGTAACCTGACCTATCTTTTTTCTTGTAGCCATTATTCTTTATTCTTTTAAAATTTGATTATTCCCTTTCTTTTCTCACATCAAAGGGATCAAGATAATTGATTTCTCTGATATCACGACCCGATAAGAACGTGCCATATTTGCGAATATTTTGCAATAAGTTACGGCTTGCATTCCGCTCCAAATGTCCCATCACACACTGTTCATGACTTGGTGTATTCACCTCGTATGTCATTTTACGGTTCAACCAAATACAACGTTTACATTGATAGGCATCGCATTGACGACAAAGTGGAGCATAATCAAGTTTATACAACTGAGAGTTCTTGATATTCATTCCATTCTGCAAGTCTCCTATACTATAGTTTAAACGCCCCAATGCATCTACTTCATCTGTCAAATAGAATGCTGGACAAATATAGAATTTTCCATCAGGTGCCAATGTAATCGTTGTATCACCAGCACCACAATTATTCATTTTATCAAGCACCATTCTATCCGTCAATAAATTACACTGTACTTTTTTTCCTTTTGAAAAGCTAAGCTCTGCAGCCATAGACAACTTGTTCAAACACTCTTTATACAGAGGGATATCTTTATCCTTAAAGGTTTCTACGTCAGTTATTACAACATTCAGTCGCATTACCTGTTGCAGCAACTCACATACCTTATCCACCTTTGAAAACAACGTAAGCTTATCTATCCGCAAGACATAAGACACTCCATGTCTCAACACGACAGTTTCAGTATCATCAATATCGTTTAAAACGATGACCTCACCATTTCCACCCCTACAAGCCGGCTGAATATTAGTATGATCAATTCGATCTATTACTTCAAGATACTCCTGCGGTAACTTATGACAAGGATAAACAAATTGAATGTTCAGGTTCTCCTTCATCGCAAAAACGATACCTGCCTTCAATGTTTCAATAGGCATCAAGTTACTTTCCTTTGAATCATTTGAATAATGACAGAAAGATACTGATGTATCATCCAATAATATCACGAGATATTGCATCATTTCTCACCTCCTTCCCTTTCGAGTTTACGATAGAGCTTATTCCAATAATAATTGTTAGCTCTGACTCTTGCCTTATGCATCTTACAGATAGCTATTGAACGTTGAAATACAGTTGGAGTGTCTGCAGCATCATAATTTTCTCCTTGACACCAAGCGCAACCTGACGCCACATTACAATCAATACATTCCAGTGTAGATTGAGTACATCTATCCAATGTCAAAAATGGACGAAGTTTATTTTTGTCTATTCCATCACGAACATTACCTATAACCCAAGCTTTCTTATTACGAAGAGAATACTGAGCAAATCGGGTACACGGATAGAATGTTCCTTCAGCATCTACAGCAAGCATCTGGCCTGCCCCACACCAGTTTTGATTGTTAGTAATGCAATCTAATGGTTTTCCTATGTGCTCCATAAAAAAAGAGCAAGCATTGTCCTTATATAAATCTTCCTCTATGATTGCGTCAGCTAATTCTATCAGTTGATTCTCAAACAGGACATCATCTCCTTGCTTCCATACATTCTCGAACACACAGTTTATGTTAACCTCATGGATTCCCAATGAATATAGATGGAGCACACTTTCTTTTATATAAGGTATGTCTGCACTACTTATTGTCACTTTTGTACCTGCGCCAGGGAATTGCTCTAACCACAAAGGGATATTCTTGACAACATCATCGTAAGACCCTTTCTCGTCTTCTGTTTTAGGCAACATCCCTTGCTCCATCTCCTTGGCCTTCCAAATGCGATTGAGGTCATGCTTACGTTTAGTTCCGTCAATAGTGATACCAATACTCAAATGAGAATGATTCTTCTTAATGAATTTTTGTACCTTTTCTGAACTATAATTAATGCCATTCGTTGAGAAAGAAAAACGAAAAGAGTTGAACCAATGATGATTTCTGCGATACATCTCGACTTTAAGATAGTCACATATTTTGTCTACCAAGTCAATCTCCAAGAATGGTTCTCCACCAATGAAGTCCCATATCACACTTTCCTCTTTCATATCCTCCTCATGATCGAGAATATAGTCAATAGCAGCCTTTGCTATCTCCCAAGACATACGTTCTTTCGTATTTTTTCCTATAAGATAACAATACTTACAAGCTAATTGGCAATCCTTCGTAACAATGAAAGTAATGTTCTTTGCCATTCCAGATTGCCACTCTTCTCTTCGTTCTTTAATTCCATCCATAATTAATAAGATACAAATATAGCACCACCAGAACAACCACGAGAACAGCCTAACCCACAACGACCACTACATGTTCCCGTACAATCCCCACGACAATTACCGCTACAGCCACGACTACAACCGCCAGTACAGGTTGACAAACAGTTGTTACCACAATTATAATAACACTGATTTTGGCAATCCATACCACAACTTTGCGCACAACCTATAGAACATTCTGTAACACAAGATTGAGCACATCCTTGCCCACAACCACTGCCACATGAGCTTGTACACTCTCGTGAACATCCACCAGAGCAGCCATTTTCACAACTACCCTTGCAACCCTTACATTGACCTTTACAACCATTTGTACATGTTGTTGTACAAAGACCATAGCAAGAGCCATTACAAGATTGAGGAGCCTCTTCACTCACAAACTCATGTGCCATAATACTACCAGGAAGCATCATGCATCCGAGTATGGGCAAAACACTTTTGGCTGCATTCTTAAAGAATTCACGCCTTGATTGAATTTTATTATTCATATATTATATTCATTTTAAAGAAATTGCCATTTTCCAAAATTGATACCAACTCCTACTTTATCAAAGAAAATATTATATACTTGAGGTTTCCTTTTATAAGGCTTAACTCTAATGGTAGCATTTCTTACAATTCTTTTGACAGGACGTTCTCCCATAGCTTTTTTCGTAATAAACGCTGCTCTTTTGCTTTTCTTAAAAATCTCATAGATATCAGAGTAATCATCACTAATATAAAACTCTACCTTACCAGTATATTCATACCATTCTCCTGATTTTATATGTTTTTTTTTAGACTTTTTATCAGGGCTTTTAAATTCATCCAAAGAAACCTTAAAGAAATAATCCCAAGGTCCTTCATTTTGTTGATATATAACAAAACTACTATATGAACCAGAGAATATTACATCATCACCCAGTGATAGCCATTCACTCCAATAGCCATCAAAATAAGCACAAATCTGTCTTGTGTTCATAACTTTATACATATAAGCTTGCAATGCTAGTTGCATTGCATTCTGGTTTGTATGACATCTAGCATTAATACATAAAGAACAGAACAGCAAGTTCAATATAAACAAAATTTTCTTCATAAAATTATAATATTAATATTTTACACAAAAATACATTTCACATCCCTTTACTTAGTTAAAGGAATAGTCAAAAACAAATGAACCTTTCTGATTTTTCATATCATTTCATTTAGTCATTATACTCATAACTTTTCACAATCTCCTTTACAAATTCCTTCACAAGTCTATATTCCAAATATCCTTTAGAAGAAACTTTCTGTCGATTATTCTTGTCATTAATAATCAGAAACTTATCCTCTTTAATAAGAATACCATGTACGAATGAGTTTCGTAAATGGCGACAAAAGTCTAAAACCTGTGAATGTTTCTTGGTAAAGAACAATGTAAACTTGGCATAGTCAGTGATCGTAGCTATGTCTTTTTGTTTTACATATCTAACATGGCACTTCACCTTATGCTCATAAAGTTCAAAAGCTGTTTTAAAACGGCTCTTAAACTCCTCATTCTTCACTTTTACTTTTATTTCTTGTTCAAAAATAAAGGCAAACTTTGCAAAGGATGTCATATCATTCTGTAACCCATTGTACATCATACTTATTCTTTTTTTATTCAACATTCAAGAACAAGCAAAAAAGAGGCGTGGGACTATTGCCTATTACTGGGATAGAGGTTGTGGAAGGACCCGTCTGCAAGTAATATAGCAATAGCCCACGCCATAAGATATATCGGTACCTTTCCCTTGAGTGAAAGGTACAATAATCCATATGCGTGAGCCGAATTGCATATTATCATTGCAGACTTTGAAACTTCCACATTCCTATCTCGCAAGATAACGCTCAATACGCTCATTCTTTCGAGTCTTCATCGCAGCCGTTCTTTTCCGTCTGCTCCAACTCTGACCGCAAAAGTAAGCAATATTCTTGATACCACCAAACTTTTAGCGATGTTTTTTATCCCGAAGGACAAAAAAAGCATTGAACGCTGCCATTGCCGAGAGAAAAATACTTCCACATTTCTATTCCATGGCAACAATTCAATGCCCTATACCTATATACCATCCCTTACGAAAAGGTAAACAACCTGTCACGATTATCTCTTTACCACCATCCCTTTTCTGGCATTCACCGTAAAATTTCCAAGGGATGTCTTGACTTTATAAACGCCATTCTTCGATGATAACAGATTTGCCGATATTCCCATAAAGCTGACACCGCTGTCCTTCTTCTCTATGGTGTACTTTCCAAAAGGAGTAGCTACGATGATGTGATGCTTGGTATTCTCAACCACACCATACACAGTACCGGATGGAGCCTGCTTCACCTGCTCGGCTACACTCTTTACGGCATTTGCCACATCGGTGTTGTTACTCTTTGCAAAACTGGTTGTGGTGACAGCTACTACCATCATCAACGAAATCATAATCTTCTTCATACCTTATTATATATTAAAGGGTTATACTTCATGTTCCTCGTTCCACGAATCATTCTCTTCTATCGCTTCCCGATTACGAGTGCAAAAGTAAAAAGATTATTTCTATCAGCCAAATATCTAAACATACCTTGTATGAAATGCCATTCTGTATGTATCAAATGACAAAGAGGAGGCGTCATAAGTCTAAATTACAGTTGGCGCATAACAGTTGACCTACGCATGCACATCACCTGTTGTGCAAACGCATATCAGCTGATATGCAAGCGCACAACAGCTGTTGTGCGACCGGAGATACTAACTAACTCAAAAACACATACTATCTTTTCTAACAACTTATACTATGTTTTCCAACAACATATCAGCAACATTCCAACAAACAAAAAAGGGTGAATCATTAACTTATGACACACCCTCTTTGCTAAATCAGACACACAATTGATCTTATCTTATAATATTATACTCAAACTCATAATCCCCATTCTTCAGCCATTCGGGAACATCTTCCCCATTTTCCACGAGGCCTTCAATATGAAACTCCAGACTTTCCTTTGCCTCCTTTTGCAAAGCTTCAAAAGTTGGCGCTGTAAAAACCACCGCTCCTGGTACATTACTACCAAAAGAACCGCCATAATTTCTGTCGCACCACGCAACGTCAACAATAACCTTTTCCATCATGTACTACTTTAGATTTTCCAAATCTCCCCACAAACTCAGTATATTAGAAACAAACCATACAAACTGTGCAGAGATATATGCAACATATGATGAGATAACCGCTCTGATAAATTATCGAAAACGGAGACTCATCTGCCTTATACAGCCTTATTGCCAACAAATCATTCTTCGTACTCCTCAGGTTTAGCATTCAGCAAATTGACAGTCGCCATAAACTCGCTTACCAAATTCGTAAACTGAGGATTATCCTTACGAATTATTAGAGCTGCATAATTATCATTCCCCTCTTCATCTGTTATCGTCTGAGGTAGAAAAACATATTCCTCGCGTTCTCCATAAATTCCAAACCAATATTGAAATAAGCGATTACGCATCTTCTGCATTCCACCACTCGTATCACAGATATAAAGAAATGCAGCTTGATTCTTAGCAAAGAATTCTTCAACGATAGCAAGAATAGTCTCTCGCACTTTTGGGTCACGAGGCGACTTTACTCTCTTAGGATTTGAGATACCAAACTGGTAAACCAAACCTTCATGAAGCAATTCGTCTCTCTCAAATGTTACAAAGATTTCTGCATCGTAATCTGTAATGAAACACAACGTATCACCAGCATCTGCCAACTTGACCTCATAAGGAGAATTGGCATTTATCGTGTCTAGAGACAAAGTTTCGACTACCATACTTCTATCCCAATAGGTTCTTTACCTGTACGTTCAAGACAACTATTCCTTACCAAGGTTTCTAGCTTTTCAACCATTTTACGTTTGGTTTCCTTAGAAGCATTCCAACGACGCAACGCTTCTTCTCTTGTTAACTTTGTTGTATTCATTCTTTATTCCTCCATTTTTAGTTCAAATTACAACTGCAAAGATACAACATTCTAGTGTAAACGCCAAAGAAATAAGAGAAAATCTTTATTTTATCGTATTACATAGATTCCATCCCGTTCAATTCTTGATTTAAAGAAAGGATTCATGTTTTTGTGAATACGCACTACATCAACTGAGCACTTAAACAAGTCCTCTAAGAATTCTTTCAAGTCGGCCAATAAAAATGGATTAGGAGTTTCTGTTTCTACACAAATATCCAAATCGCTTTGCTCTGTTTGCTCATTTCGTGATACGGAACCAAAAATGCGCAAGGTCTTGATTCCAAAATCTTTAGTAATCTTGGAACTATTTTGCCTAATTATTGCTATATAATCTTGAACTGTCATCATAACACTTATCTTTTAATATCCAACCTCCCGTCAATATTTATAACCAAAATTCATATACCTACAAGTTTGGAATCTAGCGATAAAAATAAGAGGATTGAGAGGCTGGGATTCTCTGTTTTCTGCTCTATATTAAGAACAAGCCCTATAGTTGTACGACTATAAAGTTACAGTTGTACGACTATACATGCTATGGTTGTACAACTATAGAGTTATGGTTGTACAACTATAGGGGTTATAGTCGTACAACTATAGATTTTTCTCAACGACATCATCTTGTCAAGAAATCACAAACATCTGATTATCAACAAGTTCCTATTCCTCTTCATATTTACGATATTCTCAAAGAAACAATAAACGTCTGAAAATACGAGAATCTCAGGCAAGCTAATGTAAAGAAGATTCATTCTTAACAAAGCCACATCACTACATCTTCGGGTAATTCTTGCAAATCACCTACTTCATTTTCCACCCATCAATGGTTCCCGTCTTCGATGAGAAGTTGCAGCCTATCTGATAAATCTTTCTGCCATCTGCTGCATATTCCCTGGCATTGCCCATATCCTCTATCTGCTTCAGGGCTTCTTCAGCCGAACCATCACGCTTGAATTCGAAGATGTAGATATAGTTCGGGGTCTCAACCACACAATCTACCCTACCTTCGCTTTGCTGCTTTGATCAGCGTCAGGAAACCGCTCCTCACTTCATCATTCGGGAAATCCAGGAGATAGGAATCGGTATCCATATTCCAATCTTTGATGGTAAGATAACCGCTCTGATAAATCATTGGCAATGGTGCTTCCACATCTGCCTTGTAGTCGATGAAACTACTCGTAGGATAAAACCTGTTCACCATCTCATTGATGTTCTCATCAAAATGAGACAATAGGCGAACAAGATAGGTTGGCGAACCGGTGCGGAACCAATAATCTGCCAGAATCTTCTTGCTCAAAGCATTCAAGATGCTGAAAGGATTATAGATATCAAGCATGTTAGGACTGAAGTGATAACCGTCAAACTTCCTCTTCAGTTTGTATTTCATTCCTTCCTCTGTGGTTTTATATCTCACGGCCATCGCCTTGATTTGTTCATCAAAGGTAGAATACAATTCATCTTCCGTAATTCCACAAAGTGCCTCGTAATGCTCATCCATACTGATGTCGTTAGGCTGATTGAAGCCACTGAACACGCTCACCTGTGAGAACTTGGTGACACCCGTGAGCAAGACAAACTGTAGGTCATCATCAGCTTCCTTGAACACAGAATATACGCCTTTGAGCAGATTGCGATTATAATCCTCCAAAGTCATCTTTCCATATTCATTCTGCACAGAAATATCCATATCCATCACATCAAGCAAAGGCTTGTCATACTCATCAATGAGTACGACAGCTCTCATTCCTGTCTTCTGATGAGCTTTCCCCAACACTGCCTTAAAGCGACTACCTAAAGTCTCGGCCAACTCCTCACGCCCATAGATACGTTCTGCCATGGCAACAAACTCCTCCAACACTTTGTCTAACGCATAAGGCTCTACAAAGTTTTGACCACCAAAAGAGAGATGGAACACAGGATATTGCTTCCATTCCTTCTCCAGCTTGTCGATGGCAAGCCCCTTGAACAGTTCCTTCTTACCCTCGAAATAGCATTTCAAGGTAGATACGAGCAACGACTTTCCAAATCGTCGTGGACGACTCAGAAAGTATATTTTACCATTAGTCACTAAGTCATAGACCAATGCCGTCTTATCGAGATAAACATAATCATCTTCTATGATTTGTTCGAAACTCTGTATGCCGATAGGATATTTCATATTGCTGCCGTTTTAAATTCTTTCGGCAAAGTTACAAAAAATAATGATACAAGCAAAGGAATAGCCCGAAAAAAATAACGAGATTGCAAAATACCATATTTGTGGGATTGTTGACAAGGAAAAAAAATAATACCTTTGCCTTTTGAAAATAATAGTTTAAAATCATGGTAGAAACAATGAATAATATTGGAAATAGACAGCCAGATAGCAATGCTGGCTGCAGTAAGCAAAAAGGAGTGAAGAATAAGCAAACCCGGCAGCTGGTACTATGGATTGGCGCTTTGATAGTAGGCGCAGTCTTGGGGATATTCGGCATCAGCTGGCTGGATGGTCTGATGAACTTCATAGCCACGGTCTATACCCGCTTATTCCAGCTTCTGGCAGTACCAACCATAGCCTTGGCAGTTATCACAACCCTGGCATCCTTGGGCAACCAGGCAGATACCGGTAAGATATTCCGCCACGCCATCACCTACACCCTGCTCACGACGATAGCAGCTGCAGCAGTGGGACTGGTGCTCTACAACATCGTTTCTCCAGGCAATTTACCTACAGCCTTGGTACAGAGCGGTATGGCGGATGTTCCCCAAAAGCTGGGAGAAACCAGCTATTATGACCATATTCTTGGGGTAATACCCAACAACATCATCAAGCCGTTTGCCGAAGGAAATGTACTCTCTATATTGATTTTGGCGGCAGCAGCAGGTATTGCTTTAGCCAAGATGCCATCAAGCGATAAAAAAGAAGTCGTGATGAAGGGATTGTTTGGATTACAGGATCTGCTTTTCATGCTGATTCATGGATTAATCTGGGCTCTGCCTCTGGGTATCGTTGCCTTTGCAGCACAACTCTCAGCCCAGTTCTCTGCGGGTATCGTGATGGCTTCTCTAGGAAAGTACGTAGCTGTTATCCTGGGAGGTAATGTCATTCAATTCTTCATCATCCTTCCGCTCTTCCTCTTGGCAAGAGGCTTGAATCCAGTGCGTACACTGGGCAAGATGATGCCGGCAGTATTAATGGCTCTGTTTACAAAGAGTTCTGCTGCTACGTTGCCGGTGACGATGCAGACAGCAGAAGACAGACTGGGAGTTTCCAATCAGGTTTCCCGCTTTGTATTACCTATCTGTACTACCATCAACATGAATGGTTGCGCTGCGTTTATCCTCGTAACCTCCTTATTCCTGATGCAGAATGGAGGAATGCCTTTACCTTGGACTACGATGATTCTCTGGCTCTTCATTTCTGTTATCTCAGCAGTGGGTAATGCAGGAGTGCCGATGGGATGTTATTTCCTTACCCTATCTCTGATGTCCGGTATCAATGCTCCTATCGGCATCATGGGCATCATCCTGCCAATCTATACCATCATCGACATGATTGAAACGGCAGAAAACGTATGGTCAGATTCCTGTGTCTGTGCCATGGTGGATAGGGATTTGAAAAGATAGAAACAATAGTGAGCATGCAAAAATATCACCATGATAGTAGGATAAGGGCAGAAAAACTTTGTGCTTTCAAGATTTATTCGTACTTTTGCAGTCAAAAACAGAAAGGGAGGGATGAATGCTGATGCAGAAATCCCTCTTTAAGTATAACAAAAAAGAAGAAAGCCTATGTTCCATATCGCTCAATACTTCCCTATCACTGACCCTACGTTGATATTCTTCGTAGTGCTCCTCATCATCCTCTTTGCCCCTATCATCATGGGTAAACTCCGTATCCCGCACATCATCGGTATGGTGCTGGCAGGTGTGCTCATAGGCAAATACGGACTGAATATCCTGGAGCGCGACTCTTCGTTTGAGCTCTTCGGAAAGGTGGGACTCTATTACATCATGTTCCTCGCTGCACTGGAGATGGATATGGAAGGCATGAAAAAGAACAAGTCGCGACTGCTTATCTATGGCCTGCTCACCTGTTTTATACCGTTCTTTCTCACATACGGCATGAGCATCTGGCTGCTCCACTACTCTGCCAAGGCTTCCTTCCTGCTGAGCTGCATCATGGCATCCAATACGCTGATTGCCTATCCTATCGTTTCGAGATACGGACTGCAACAGAAACCGAGCGTTACGCTGAGTGTGGGGTCGAGCATGATTTCGCTGCTCATAGCCCTGATTATGCTTGCCGGACTGGTAGCATCGTTCAGCAAGCATGACGGCGTACTGTTCTGGGTATTCTTCACCCTCAAGTTTGCCGCCTATTGTGGCGTGATGATCATGCTGATTCCCCGACTTACAAGATGGTTCTTGCGAAGATACAGCGATGCGGTGATGCAGTTTATCTTCGTACTTTCGATGCTCTTTATGAGTGCGGCACTTTCGCAGATAGTGGGCATCGAGGGCGTTTTCGGTGCTTTCTTTGCCGGTCTGATATTAAACAGATATATTCCGCATGTTTCGCCACTGATGAACCGCCTCGAGTTTATCGGCAATGCCCTTTTCATTCCTTATTTCCTGATAGGTGTGGGCATGCTGATCAATATCAATCTGCTGTTTCAGGGCAGTCATATTCTATGGGTCGTGTTCTGCATCGCCTTCTTCGGAACCCTGGGCAAAGCCATCGCAGCCTATATCGCCTGTCTGGGTTTCAGGTTGCCACTTTCTTCGGGTCACATGATGTTCGGACTCACTTCGGCTCATGCTGCCGGAAGTATTGCCATGGTGATGGTGGGTATGCATCTGCTCGTAGCACCGGGCACTTACCTCGTAAACGATGATATGCTCAACGGTGTGGTTATGATGATTCTGTTTACCTGCATCATCTCATCCATCCTTACCGACCGGTCTTCGCAGAAGATTATCCTGAGAGACAAGGAACTGCCTGATGCGGAAGACGACAAGAAGGTGAGCGATGAGAAGATTCTGGTTCCGGTGAAATATCCTGAATATGCCGACAACCTGATGAGTCTGGCGTTTCTGGTGAGAAACCAGAAACTGAACAGGGGACTCATCTGCCTGAATGTGGTATATGAAGACAAGGATATGCGATACAACCAGGAACAGGGAAGACGGCTTCTGGAACATTGCAGTCAGCTGGCTGCAGCCACCGATGTGATGACGCAGACCCAGGTTCGTATTGCAGCCAACATCGCCAACGGCATCAAGCATGCCTTCAACGAGTTCCAATGTTCTGAGATTATCATCGGAATGCACATGCATCCTGAGGTTTCGCCGAAGTTCTGGGGAGAATTTCACCAGAGTCTTTTCAACGGATTGAGCCGACAGATTATCATGGCACGCATCAGACAGCCGTTGAATACATTGAGAAGAATACAGGTAGCCGTACCTTCGAGAGCAGAGTTTGAGCCGGGTTTCTACCGCTGGCTGGAACGACTAGCCCGACTTGCCGGCAATCTAGACTGCCGCATCCAGTTTCATGGCAGAGAAGAGAGTCTGGCGCTCATCAATGAATATATCAAGAACCGGCATCCGGAAGTGCGTGCCGATTATACTCAGATGATTCACTGGAACGAGTTGCCACAGCTGGCTTCGCAGATATCTCCAGACCACCTGTTCGTGGTAGTAACCGCCCGTAAGGGAACCGTATCTTACAAGACAGCACTGGAGCGTCTGCCGGAGGAAATAACGAAATACTTCTCAGGTACCAACCTGATGATTATCTTCCCCGACCAGCATGGTGATTCCTACGGCGACCAGCTTACCTTCGCTGAGCCTCAGCATCAGGAAGAGATCAGTGCTTACGAATCATTCCTGCAATGGTTTAAGAAGAAGTTCAGAAAATAACAAATTTGTTTTTATCAAAAAGAGTTTTATTACATAAAATAAGGCTCTTTTTTTCTTTTTATCTCTTAAAATTAGGCATTTCCAAATATTTTGCTTAATTTTGCCTGCAAAATAATTTTGAGTAAGAAAATGATAGATATAAAAGGTATAACCAAGAGCTTCGGCTCCCTGCAGGTGCTTAAGGGCATCGACCTGCATATTGACAAGGGCGAGGTGGTAAGTATCGTCGGTCCTAGTGGTGCCGGCAAGACTACACTCCTCCAGATTATCGGTACCCTCGACAAGCCTGATAGTGGCAGCATCATGGTTGATGGCATCGATGTAAACAGCCTCAGCACCAAGAAACTGAGCGATTTCCGCAACCAGCATCTCGGTTTCGTCTTCCAGTTCCATCAGCTTCTACCAGAGTTCACCGCCCTGGAGAACATCATGATTCCTGCCTTCATTGCAGGCAAGAGCCGAAAAGAAGCCAAGGAGCGTGCCGAGGAGTTACTGGCGTTCATGGGCTTGAGCGATAGAGCCAGCCACAAACCTGCCGAGTTGTCCGGTGGTGAGAAACAACGTGTAGCCGTGGCGAGAGCTTTGGTCAATAATCCTGCCGTCATCCTTGCCGATGAGCCATCAGGAAGTCTCGACACCAAGAACAAGGCTGAGCTTCACCAGCTCTTCTTCGACCTCAGAGACAAGTTCGGTCAGACTTTCGTCATCGTAACTCATGATGAGGGCCTTGCTTCCATCACCGACCGCACCATCCATCTCAAGGATGGAATGATTGAGAAGACGGTGGAAGCAGGAGCTGCTGATAGCCAGGAAGAAACAGCTGATAACAATAAAGAAGTTTCTGCAGAAGAACCAGACTCATCCATAGATTGCATCTAAACGCCCTGAACCAACGGTCACCGGCCGAAGGGAAAGGTAAAGGGCAGAAGCTCCTAGCCCAGGGCAACACCCTGGGTAATTACGGACACAAACCTGTCGCCCTGTAAGGGCTAAAGCATTTTATATTCTCGAAAATAATATTATATGAGCAAAAAGATAAAACTAGGCGATTACAATCGCCTTCGCATCGTAAAGAAAGTTGATTTCGGTCTGTATCTCGATGGTGGTGACGAGGGAGAAATCCTCCTTCCATCCCGCTACGTACCTGAAGACGCAGGCATCGGCGACGAGCTGGATGTCTTCATCTATCTCGACCAGGAAGAGCGCCTCATAGCAACCACCGAAACCCCTTTGGCAAAGGTGGGCGATTTCGCCTATCTCGAAGTGAAATGGGTCAACGAATACGGAGCCTTTCTGGGCTGGGGGCTGATGAAGGACATCTTCTGCCCATTCCGCGAGCAGAAGAAACGTATGGTGCTCGGCAACTCCTACATCGTGCATATCCACATCGATGAGGAGAGCTACCGCATCGTTGCCTCTGCCAAGATTGAGCGTTATCTCAACGAAGACCATCCTCACTACAAGCATGGTGATGAGGTGGATCTCCTCATCTGGCAGAAGACCGACCTCGGCTTCAAGGTTATCATCGACAACCAGTATCCGGGTCTCCTCTATCAGGACCAGATTTTCCAGTACATCCATACCGGTGACAAGATGAAGGGCTACATCGGAAGAGTTCGTCCTGACGGAAAGATAGATGTCACCCTGCAGAAGACCGGCATCCAGCAGACAGCCGACTTCGCCGAGACCCTCTACCAGTATCTCCTGGACAACGACGGCGAGTGCAACCTTGGAGACAAGAGCGAGGCCGACGACATCTACGAGCGTTTCCACGTGAGCAAGAAGGTTTACAAGCGTGCCGTGGGCGATCTATACAAAAAGCGCCTCATCACCGTAAGCCCGATGAGCATCCGATTGGCGGAATAAAGCAGATTAGAACTATATATAATTAAGGTGGACATTGCTATTTTTAAAAAGCATTGTCCACCTTATTATTTATTTTGCATGATGCATTACATCCTTCTTTATTCTTCTACAACAGCATCCAATACGCTCCGCAAATTACCTATCAGATAAAACGGAAGATTGATCAACGTAAGCTCCTCTCAAGATAAGAGGCTTATGCTTTTTGTCTTGCTTCCAAGCCTCCAATTTACTGATGATATTTCGTCTAAACATATGCATTTGTTTCAAATCAGGGGCAAAGATACTACTTTTTTGTCGCAAATCAGCGGCAACAGCGTTAAAGTTTGTCGCAAATCAGGGGCAACAAGGCATTTCATTTAAAAAGGTGGCGCATCAAATTGTGCTTGATTAAAAACAGTTGCTGCCATATTTTTTTCCAGATTCCTTTTCTGCATATTATCCTTTTTCACGTTTATCAAGCAAAAAGCTGATAAACTCATCGCGATATTAGAGAAGTCTTCTCAACAAATCACGAGCATCCATCGGCTTAGTCCCATTCTTCTTATGAGCTTCCATTTCATCAAGAGCACGGTTAAGACTTTCTGCCACATAGGCTTCCTGCTCTGCCTGGCTCATATAAGTTTCCTGGTAACTGTTTCCTGACTTGGAGATAGAACTGGCTAATTTTTCAGCATAGTCTTTGAGCTTGGCGACAAATTCGTCAAGCGTATATTGACCTGTAGAAGGTACTTGAAACTGAATATTAATCGTTTCCATCTTATTCCTTTCTTTTAAATTAACGCCACAAAATTAACGAAAAGAATTAGAAATGCCAAAGAAAAGAATAACTTTCTTCATTTTAAAATACAAAAAAGCCTTTCAGTATCAAAAATACCAAAAGGCTCTATTGTCTTATCTCGATTTCACTTCAAAAACATTCAATTTACTCCTTCAACCATAAGTTCATAAGCTGATCATCAATATAATACGCACTTTGAGAAGTAGAAATCAGATGATATTCCAGCAGTTTCTTCACGGCACTCTGCACGCTACTTGCCGAACGGAGACGATGCTTCTTCACAAAACCAGAAGAAGTAATCTGACTAGCCATTCCCTCCTTAGCAACAGCATATAGTAGTTCCTTCTGCGGAAGAGTGAGACGGGAAAGTATCTCGCTAAACTTATGATCATTATCCAATACCAAAGCATGGATAATGCCCTCTATCATCTCACAATCAGCCTCAGCCTGTGGCACAGTCTGATTAAAAGCCTCGTGCATCACCTTCTGCATATAATAGGTATTGCCACCAAAAGCCTGATACACCTGCTCTATAGCCTTCTCCTTAATCTTCTTATCAAACTTACCAAACAAGCGGATAGCAAACTCCTTGTATTTATCAAGCGGAATCACCTCCAGGTTCATCATATCAGCACTATTGTAAAAAGGATGCGCTTTCTCGGAAAACATCTTGGAGATTAGATGACGCTCGCTGCCCGAAAAGATGAAATTGGCATTGCTGCACTTCTGAATATAAGTCCTGAGAATGGCTTCCATATTTTTCTCTGGATAATAACCTATCTGCTGAAACTCGTCGATGGCAACGATGCATTTCTTATCAGCCTGCTCCAAACAGGCAAATATCTCATCCAAAGTATAGAGCGGATTAGAAATATCACCCAACGAAAGATTAAACGTTGGGATATTGGAAATCGGATCGTAACCGAAGCAGCCATTGATAGACTTCAGAGTGTTAACCACCATTCTCATCATCTTGGTTCCACGACGGGCAGCCAATTCAAATACAGCCTTTCCCAACTCGAACGCAAATTCATGGATGCTGGAAGTTCGGAGGATATCGATGGATATACAGATGAAATGGTCTTTGATGGCAGAAGAATCCATGCAAAAGTCTATCAGTTTACTCTTGCCTACTCGTCTTGCAGCCATTACCACCATATTCTCACCACCCGTTACCTTATTGATGATTCTTTCCGCTTCCTTTTCTCTGTCGCAGAAATATTCGGGCTTGATATAACCCGTTATGATAAAAGGATTCTCCATATAGCTCACCATTTTAAAATGTTACTTTCGGCTGCAAAGATAATTATTTATTTTGAATTATGCAAATTGCATAATGCAAATTGCATAATTCATATTGATTAAAAATCTGTTTATTATCGGTCTACCTTTTCGATAATCTTCATTCCCTCTTCCACTGCCTGCATGTTCAGTGGAATCAAACCATGATGGCGCTCTGGCAATGACTTGTAAAGCGCCTTGTTCAAACCATCGGTGCTCACAACAGGACAAACCTTCAGCAGACCGCCCAAAACAATCATATTGAACACCTTGGAGTTTTTCATCTCGGCAGCCTTGTCCATTGCATCAATGCGATAAATGGTGATGTCCTTGCGCTGTGGAGGATTCATCACACCATAGCCATCGTAAATCAGGATGCCGCCTGGCTTAATCTTCGGCTCAAACTTGTCGAGCGACGGCTGATTGAGCACGATGGCTACATCATAATGGCTCAGGATAGGCGAAGAGATGCGACTGTCGCTCACAATGACCGTTACGTTGGCAGTACCGCCACGCTGCTCTGGTCCGTAAGCAGGCATCCAGGTTACCTCCTTATCCTCCATCAGTCCTGAGTAAGCCAGAATCTTTCCCATAGAGAGAACACCCTGACCGCCAAAACCGGATATAATGATTTCTGTCTTCATTGTTCTATTATTATATTAGAAGAGCAAATCGTTCTTCCTTCGTTCTTCACTCTTCGTTCTTCACTCTTCACTTACATTCCCGTTGTATCCTTCAGGTCGCCCTTAGGATACTGCTTAAACATGTTCTCTTCCATCCACTTGTTAGCCTCAACAGGTGAAAGTTTCCAACCACTGTTGCAGGTAGAAACAATCTCTACCAGGCTGGACCCCTTTCCTTGCATGCTTGCCTCGAATGCCTTGCGGATAGCCTTCTTCGCCTTCTTGATGCTTGCCACGGTCTCCACACTCTGGCGGGTTACATAACAGGTGCCCTGCAGATGGCTTGCCAACTCGGTAATATTAAGTGGATAACCATGAAGATCAGCCTCTCTACCGTAAGGACAGGTAGCAGTCTTCTGACCCAAGAGCGTGGTTGGAGCCATCTGACCACCGGTCATACCATAAATGGCATTATTGATGAAGATGATGGCGATGTGCTCACCGCGGTTCAGGGCGTGGATAGTTTCGCAGGTACCGATGCACGCCAAATCGCCATCGCCCTGATAAGTGAAGACGAGACGATCAGGCCACAAGCGCTTGATACCTGTAGCTACAGCAGGTGCACGGCCATGAGCAGCCTCCTGCCAGTCTATATCCAAATAGCGATAAGCAAAGACAGCGCAGCCCACCGGACATACGCCCACCGTCTTATCCTCCATGCCCATCTCCTCGATAACCTCGGCAACGAGCTTATGAACTACGCCATGCGAACACCCCGGGCAATAATGCATCGGGGTATCGTTCATCAGCGTAGGCTTCTTATATACCAGATTCTCTGGTGAAATGATATCATTCATTTTATTTAATTTATAGTTAATAGTTTACAGTTTATAGGGCGTAGCCTCCTATTAACAATAAACTATTAATTGTTAACTATCAATTGTTAACTATTAACTGTTTTAATGCTTCAACGATTTCCTCCGGCTCCGGTACGATACCGCCCAGACGACCAAAGTGCTCCACAGGAGTCTGACCATTCACAGCCAGTCGCACATCCTGAACCATCTGACCGGCATTGATTTCTACAACCAGAATGCCCTTCTTGGTCTTGGCGAGTTCATGAATCTCCTTTTCAGGGAAAGGCCAGAGGGTGATAGGACGGAACAATCCAACCTTGATGCCCTGCTCACGCGCACTCTCGATGCTCTTCTCGGCGATACGTGCCGCACTACCGAAAGCTACGATAACATAGTCGGCATCATCCATCTGCTCGGTTTCATAACGAACCTCGGTTTCACGGATTTTTCTGTATTTTTCCTGAAGAGCAATATTGCGCTCCTCCATCACCTCAGGCTTGAGTTCCAGAGAGGTCATGATGTTGACTGGACGACTCTTCGGACGGCCGATGGTAGCCCAAGGACATTCCTTCGCAATCTCCTCCTCGGTACGTCGAGGCTTGACAGGAGGCAGAACCACCTTCTCCATCATCTGACCAATGACACCATCGCTCAGAATCATCGCAGGATTGCGATACTTAAAAGCAAGTGTAAAGGCGAGATCAACGAAATCAGCCATCTCCTGAACAGAAGCAGGAGCCAGCACAATCACATTATAGTCGCCGTTACCACCGCCGCGGGTAGCCTGGAAATAATCACTCTGGGATGGCTGGATGGTACCCAGACCCGGACCGCCACGCTGCACATTGACGATAACGCCCGGAATCTCAGCACCTGCCATGTAAGAGATACCCTCTTGCATCAAAGCCACACCCGGACTTGAAGAAGTGGTAATGACACGCTTACCGGCACCGGCGCCACCATAAACCATGTTGATAGCCGCCACCTCACTCTCAGCCTGCAGAACCACCATACCTGATGTTTCCCATGGCTTGAGCAGAGCCAGCGTCTCTATAATCTCACTTTGAGGTGTGATAGGATAGCCGAAGAAACCATCCGCACCACATCTGATACAGGCATGGGCTATCGCCTCATTGCCTTTCATTAATGTAACTTCCTGATTTGCCATTATTTAGTCCTCCTTCTTACGATAAACAGTGATACAGCCGTCCGGACACACGATGGCGCACGAAGTGCAACCAACACACGCATCAGGTACAGCTGCCTCTACATAACGGTAACCATGCACATTGACTTTTTTCTCTGCCAATGCGATGACATGCTGAGGACAAGCCTCCACACAGAGCGAGCATCCCTTGCAACGCCCGGTGTCGACTACAATAGCCCCTTTAATCTTACTCATATTCTAATTTCTTACTAATTATCTTTACCATTGGAGTAAACAAAGCTCCTGCTGTCCACATGTCGGTTGTTATGGATTGTAGTAGTCTTTGCAATAAAAGCTCATGATATCATCCAGCATCTCCTTGGCTGCTACGGCAGGGCTCTCCGGATCGAGGGCAATGGCCTCCATATAGCAGTCGAGGGCACGCTTAAAGTCACCCTGCTTGCGCCAGGCGTTACCCTGCTGATAATATTCTTCTGCTGTCATTTACTCTTTTCTTTTTAAGTTTTGCTCTGCGAAATTACTAATTTTCGGCTAAGAAAAAGAATATAAGCCTAAGATTTAAACTATATTAATGTAGTTTTTCACAAAAATGCGCACACTATAATTCAGTGTGCAATTTTTATGAAAGATGTGCATTATTTCTACTAAAATATTCTATAAAAACACTATTCGTCATTTACCGCAGTTTTTTACGGTAAATGACGAACAGTACGATTCCCCTTAACAAGAGGTAGAGAATGAAGGCCAACCACAGGGCATGATTGCCCAGAAAAGGATGCAAGCCGAAGAACAGACCGAAGAACGAAGCCGAGGCTACGGCGGTAGAACAGAGCATCGACTTAGACTGGGTGATGCCTACAAAGATGCCATCGAAGACGAATGCCGACATGCCAGACAGCGGAATCAGCACAGCCCACCAGAAATACTCGCCCGATGCAGCTATCACCTGCTTATCGCTCGTGAGCAAAGAGAGGAAATTCTCGCCACCCACTACATATAATAAGGTGAAACCTACAGCCACGACAACTCCAAAAACCATCGTTTTTCTGACCACCTCGCGGAATGCCCCCATGTTTCGGGCTCCGTAATACTTGCCGCTCAACGCCTCTGCCGCATAGGCAAAACCATCCATAAAATAAGAGAAAATGGTAAAGAGCGTCATCAGCAGCGTATTCACAGCCAGCACGATGGTACTCTCTCTGGAACCTGCCGCCGTAAAGAAGAGGTTAACCGCCACCAGACAGAGGGTGCGGAGAAAGATATCCTTATTGAGCGAGAAAAACTGCTTCAGCGGTTCGGCAGCAAAGAGATGCCGGCGATAATCATACTTGCTTAACCGGCGATACCAGATGCGATAGAACAGACATGCCATCAGGAATCCCCACCATTGGGCAATGACCGTTCCGAGCGCCACACCTTCTACCGTCATACCGCCGACAAAGACCAGCAGCAGGGAGGCTATGATGTTCACCACATTCTGTGTCAGCGATACCATCATCGGAATGCGCGTGTTCTGCATACCGATAAACCAGCCCGTAAATCCGTAGAGTCCGAGCACTGCCGGGGCTCCCCAGATACAGACATAACAGTATCTTCGTGCCAGTTCCACGACATCCGCTTCCGGCGACATCGCCCACAGTCCGCAGCCTATCAGCCATTTCTGGAGAACGAAAAACAGCACTCCTATCCCCACACCGATACTCAGAGAGCGCACCAGGAGCCTCAGCACCTCAGCCAAATCTCTCCTTCCCAAAGCCTGCGAAGTCATTCCGCTGGTTCCCATTCTCAGGAATCCGAAAAGCCAGTAAATGACATTGAATAGCATCGACCCCACGGCAATGGCTCCGATGTAAGCCGCATCGCCGATATGCCCGACGATGGCGACATCAACCAAACCCAAAAGCGGTACCGTGATATTGGATATTATCGACGGCACCGCTAATTGCAATATTCGTTTATTCACCTTTTTCAATTCTTAAACCTCATTTAGTTTTACTGGTATATGACCTTCAAGCTGTAACCACCTCTTTTAGAATTTAAAAATATACTCAATAAACTTACATTCATTTCGCTATTACCATCTGCTTATCAGCGAAAGCACTACAAGCGTCAACCAAAGCCAACAGTTTGCTCCAGTTTGAGACAGGTTCCACTCTATGAGCAAAACATTTGCGCACATACACTTTTACACTTTCATTTCCAGCGGTAGCCTTAACCGTGAATTCTCCACACTCATTAGCCACCGAAGTCTCAATCTTCTTTAATGCTTCAGCAGAGACCTTATATCCTTGCGGCAACGGAATCTCTATATTCCATTCATCAACAAACGCCATCTTGCGCCAAACATCATCGATACGCTCTCGATCCTTGCCTTCCAGTTTCAACGAACTTCCTATTAACTTACCTACCGACAACAAATAGTTATTTCCAGCGCGTTTCACCATTCCATCCATCACATAATCTACATGATAAACAAAGTTAGAACTATCTCGACGGATTCCCACGCAATCTACTCCATAGCCACCGACTTGCACAGGATCACTATCGTGATAACTACTGATTTCAGCCTTAAACGGATCTATGGCATTTTTCCGATATTCATTGAAAGCTCCTTTTAATTCAGCAGATTCCTTCTTAGTATAACAAGAGTACGGATCTTTGTCATCGTATTTCAAATATCGCCAATAAGCTTCAAGTTGGCTTGAACCAAAAAGCGTGTTATCAGGACTCACCAAAGACTGACCGTACATTTTCTGTTCACCCGAATAAGTTACCTTCCTACTAATATCAAGTTTAGTACCATCAAGTTTAACCACCATATCATTCACCGACTTATTGTCTTCAGCTTGACTCACAGGTATCGTTATTTGTTCCTCGGAATCTTGCATATACGCCTTTCTTCCTTGATATATATAAGGTATCTCGGAAGCAACCTTAGGATAAGTCCCAGGGAAGTAGTACACATCAGTTCCCTTAAGGCGGAAGAACCAAGATGTAGAATTATAATTAATCAGTTTATCAACAGGCAATGCACCAAACGGAGTGGTAATGCCCATTTCTATTTCCACGCCCAATTTACGCAAATAATTAGCCACTGTATTAAAAGCCCTCTGAGAAGCTCCCCCACTAACATACTCAAAAGAATAAATACGGTCAGCTTTCTCCTCGGCAGACATCCCCTC